>Ga0207996_1002444_pt1 | contig 11305 bp, 9 predicted proteins | sample AntAceMetag02UKG_FD_184773 | JGI IMG/M metagenome (GOLD analysis project Ga0207996, IMG submission 184773) | Saline lake microbial communities from Ace Lake, Antarctica - Antarctic Ace Lake Metagenome 02UKG (SPAdes) (version 2) | ecosystem: Environmental > Aquatic > Non-marine Saline and Alkaline... | reverse complement strand
CTGTCTTCCTCATCTGGTAACTCCTCAAATATGATAGATTCTTGCTCCAAACATTGCTCGCTAGCTCGCAATGTTTGGATGTCTTCTATCATACCACGAGTGTTACCTATGTTTCTCAGCCTCCGCATTGAGTTTATATCTTTTATGCTCCAAATTCAATATCCAACATTATCATTATACTACCCTTCTAATTGTTCCCGTAAGGCGGCCAACATGTTATGGTCAAAAACAAGAAAGATACCGGTGACAAGAAGAAACGCGTAGACAAATTTTTTAAAGACGTTCTGATTTATTTTGTTGTAATAATGGTTGCCGATAAGTACTCCCAATATTGTAAAAATGGCGAATCCCACACAGTATCTATACACAGAAAGGGTGTATAATCCACTTAATATAAACATAAAGATGTTAACAACTCCGGCGGCAAGAAAAAATCCGGCTATAATCGATTTTATCTTACGCTTGTCTTCGTATTTCATCGTTAAATAAATGATCAACGGAGGTCCATTGACGGTACAAGCTCCCCCGAATATTCCGGCTATTACCCCTGTCACATACCCCCATATTGGCTTCAATTTAACTGTCCGCGTATGTTTCTTGAACAGACAATACAATGAGTAACCGATAATAAGAGCACCTAAGACTTTTTTCGTGATGTCCTGATCCACAAATTTTAGAATCATAATGCCAATCGGAGCACCAATTATCGAACCGATAAACAGCGAGATAAAATCTTTAATAGCGAAATGCGATCGGACTGAATAATAATTAATAACACTGATGATTATCGCGTTTACCGCAACAAAGGGCACCGCTACTTTCAAGTCAATCATGAGTGGCAACAGTGACATCGACACCAAAGCACTGCCGAACCCTGAAAGTCCCTGAATAAGTCCGGACGCAAAAACAATTAAACCAATAACAATAAGTTCCATTTATTTCTTACTACTAACTTTCCGTCATCCATCCGACGCTTTTCAGATATTGCAGAGCATATCTGTTCTCAACATCAACTTCTTCGACGTTCTTATAATTTTTATATTCGGTTTCAAGGGTAACACTTCCGTTGTAACCGTGTTTATCCAAGCTCTTTGCTAATTTGGCAAAATCAACCTCTCCTTTTCCCGGTGTTTTCTCAAGTTCATAATTACCTGAGGATGAATCTTTTCCTGCTGCATCGCGTAAATGTATATGCCACAAACGGTCTCCGAGAAAGTCAAGATAACTGTCAATATCGTATCCTGAAACGTGCCAGTGGGTTGAATCAATCAGTACGCCAATATTATTCGATTTAAGACTGTCCAGCATTTTTTTTGATGTGTCAATATCATAATAAATGTCCCAAACGTGAGGCATTTCCAGTAAAATTTTTATTCCTTTTAGGCGAGCGAATTCAGCAAGGTGATCAATAACTTTTGCTGCGGCTTTTATTTCAGGGTTGATATTTAATATTTGCGTTCTTCTTCCTCCTTGTAAACAAACTTTCGGGATACCTGCAATTTTTGCTTTTTTAATCAGTTTTTTTGCTCTGGCAATATAATGATCCGCTTGGGCTTCATCATGTAATTTATGATAGCCCATATTGGCTTTTGCGTCTTTAATTTCCTGGATCTCCGCAGCAGACTGTGTTTGCACGGAAGCTTTTTCGAAATTCAATCCTTCCTGAATAGAAATAGCTAAAGAAACATTGGCTGCAACTGGAGTCAGTGAGTATTTTTTTAGAAGTTTTTTTACATCTTCAGGATCGCTATTATCAATAGAAAAATGTTTGCTGTGAGTAAACATATCAGCTATTTCCACAGATGAAAAATCATAATTCCTGATATGCTTCAAAGCGACTTCAAGTGAAGATAAGGAAAACGCTAATGTTGAACATGCATTTATTGTTGGCATCGGGCTCCTCCTTTCATTTTGGTTTTGGTTTACGTACAAACGATTAATTCAATCATCTTTCATCAGCATTTAACCCGAACCCAGTTGATGTCCGTTTTGTCTTGATTATATCCCGCGTAATAAACAATTAGAATATCTCCGTTTTCCATAAGAGTCGTTGCGGGAAGCCCTGCGGAGAAAGCGGTCATTTCCGACCAGGCGTCCTGCATAGAACGTTTTTTTGAAGCTTGAGAAGGCGAATGTCGATAGAGGATGAGCTCTTCAGAAAGCCAGCTTTCGCATAAGTCATTGCTTAATCGCATTTTAATTTCAGGACAACTGGAACGGTCAATATAAACCATCGCCACCTTTCCATCAGGAAGCATTACGGGGGACGCGGGTTGTCCAGAGATGCCCGTGTCCCAAACTTTGGACCACGAATGCCCATTGTCAAAAGATTTGCTCGCGTGAATGTTGAGATATTCGCCTATTTGAGTGTCAAACGTCCAGAACAGGTTTAACATATTGTTATTTGTCATGAGTGAAGGTCTCTGGTCCCAGTAGAAATATCTGTTCTTTTTATCCTCAGCCGTTACCGAAAAGCTATCCCAGCTTTTACCCTCATCTTTTGAAAACATCAAAATTGGCAAATGGCGCCACTTTTTTTCTTCATAATAATGTTTATTAAGCTCGAACTGACAAGCCAATTCTCCATTTGACAAAGAGAGTATAGGTCCGGTCGTAGGAGTAGGCACGTTAAATGGAGATGTGTCCATCAACTCAGGCATAGACCATGATACTCCATCATCATCTGAAAAGGAAATAAAGATTCTTGTGTCAAGAAGTCCTTCCGTCTGTTCATTGAAAAAGGGCAAATCAGGATTTGAGTGATCAACCCATGAAAGTGAGGCGACAACTTCACCGTTTTCTAAAGTGGTCAAATGAGCGGTACGAAAAAGCCCTGGTTTTCCAGCCAGCGATTGATTCTTAAATGGGTTGTACGGCTCACACCATGTTTTTCCATTATCGTCAGAAAAGGACAGCAATGGATGTTGCCCTTTCATTTCTTTTTTTGCGATGGCCGCCCGACAAGAAACCAGCCATCTTCCAGAAGGCAGCACGCAAATTCCTGGGAAAGTGTGACTTGGGAAACCATCTGCGTCATGCTCAATAAAGACGCCTTTATCGATAATTTTCATAATTCGTCCTGATTGAATTCTTCGCCGATTTCGAAATGCTTACATGCAGTCCAATTCTCTGGATCAGCCACGTACTTTTTAACACTACGTCCCTCATCAGGATCATGATATAGCATGCTCAATCAGTTTTGTCAAGACGCGATCAGGGAAAAATCAGTGACGTAACCGGCTTGATATTTCGGCCACTCAGTATTATGGTCGTGAAGTTTAACTTGTTTGATCATTTCCTACCCAAAAGGGACTGCTCCACGCCCATTGATCATTAAGTTGTCGTATTCTGACGTAATAATAATCCGTTTCACAGTCGATTTTTTTATCCACATAACGTATTGACCAGTCGTATCGTTCTCTTGGAATGGCCATTTCAAAGCAATAGGCACCTCTCATAGCGAATTCGCCAACAAATCCACTACGGGCGCCTTGTCGTAATTCAGCAACACTGAATGTCTTTTTTCTACCATTTATAACAGCGAAGACTTCCGTCTCGGCATTACCTTCAATCTCAAGCGCGAACTGCTGAGTACCATCAGTGCGTACATTGGGATTTCCTCGTGTCTGGGTTGTGAAACAAACACAATTCTTGCCTTTTTTCTCCCATTTGGAAAATTGATACAAATCTGGTTCCTCATCTTTCGGGGCAACGATATCCTCTCCTCGAAAACGCGGTTTATAACGAATTATCGATCCATTATTCACGCCAAAATCGATATCCCATGATAAAACTGTCCCTGGTTCTCCCCAGCCCACACGCAACGCGATTATTCCCACAAATTTATCGTCTGTCTCCGAAGCGAAAATCTCATGAGCACTTTTTCTGAATATCGGATCGCCGTTTCTGACGAGTTCAACGTAGTCAATAGCGCAACCTCCAACGACTCTCATATTGAATTTTCGCTCCTCAACCGGAGCGATGACCGCTCCCATGGGATGTCCATTGAGCTCCACAGCCAAATCGATTTTGTCACCGGTAAGCGCGTAAACCCTGCGGGATTGTATGGCCTCCCAGATACTTTCGCGGCTGAGCTCATCCGCCCAGACACCGGTCATTCCATAGCCGTAACTTCCAGGATGGGCGCTGTGGTGGTCGGTCGAACCTATAACCCCAACAATATGTCTCTTTCTTAATCCCATATGCAACGAACTTCCCGAATCCCGCGGTCCCATAGTGTGTAAAAACGGTCTGGGAGCGAGGTCATATTCACTGCAACCATGCATGGAGACCAGCTCCACGACGGGAGAGAATTCAGAAGTAAAACTGTCCCAGTTCAAACCGCGATAACCACGTGGGTAACCGATATGATGCGGAATCATCATCACGTCAGTACCTGATTCACGATACTGCCGCAACGCGCCTCTTAACTCTTCTATAGTCTCAGCCCGAATAATCTCGCCTTTGGAGTCCTTGAAGTAAACGCAATAGTCTCCCTCTCTGCTTGAGTGCCACTCAAAAGACAGGAAAGTCGCGAATCTCCCATTTTTATTAAATGTATTCGTCACGCTTTTTACGTGGGCCCACATTGACTTGAGCTTATCGAATCCTTTCTGATGATAATCCCGAAAATAACGCGTTTCATCTCGTTCCGACGGCATATCGTGCCAATGGGCGTGTCCGGTAACGCTGGTGAAATCCAGTTGCAGTCTGGCGTTTTCAAGCGCGTTCTCAATAGAGCCATGTCCATAGCTAATACCACAATGATTGTGAATATCGCCATAAAAAGGTTTCAAATTCCTATAAGCCGAAGGCCAGGATTTCGGTGTGCTATTCCGGGAGTCCATCCGTTTTTTTAACCTTTGTTTTAAGTCTATCAAATTGATCTGTAATCGACTTATATGCCCGCGATAATATAAAGACGGCCGCCCCCCATGTTAAAAAGCGCGCTCCCTTTTCCAGATACATTGTTGCCATATTTTCGTCTCTTAGCGTCGTGCCCCAATGTTTTCCATGTTTTCGAGCCGCTGCTGCTACTTTGTCTACTGCTTCCATAAGCAGTGGGTTCTCATTTTGCAATGGAATCCCGAGACTTTGGGACAGGTCGCTACGTCCAACAAAAAGAACGTCCACTCCCTTGACAGAAGCAATATCGTCCACATTGTCGACGGCCTCCTTGTCCTCTATTTGCACGACAATATAGGTTTCTCGGTTCGCCTCCTTCATGTAATCCTGCATTGGCTGTAGGCTGTGATCGGCATGGGCCTCGATACCATCCATTCCTCGCTCACCCAGAGGATGAAACTTCGAGTTACGGACCATCCACTCCGCTTCCTCTTTGTTCATGCAATGAGGTATCATCAATCCGTTGGCACCCGACTCAAGGGCACGGAACGGGTTGAAATACCCTGACTTCCTGATCCTGACGACAGCATCTATATCCGTGGCGCGACATGCCAGGCACATGTGCCAGATATTTTCATCCGAAAAATCCTGATGTTCATGATCGATCCAAGCAAAATCATAGCCTGTTTTACCGATCAACTCACATATTTTAGCTGATGGATATGGCGTCGGATTTCCACCAAGAACCGGCTCGTTCATCCGCAATTTCCCCAACACGTTGCTTTTTCTCATTCTATATTTCCCCCACAAGCTTTAAATTATTTTTGTGTCTAGAATTCCAACCTCAATATCTTCCTTGTTGACAGAATATCCGATCAACAGCTTGTCTTCGTCCACCAGACAACTTGGGTACTGGTAGCCATGTCCTTTGAGATGTCCCGGAAAACGTTGAGTGGTCCTTTCATTGACCAGCTTATACATTTTGCCGAATTTCGCTCCGTCGTCGGAAAGCGAAATGGCGAAGAAATTCCTGTCCATATGCGTGCGCGTTGAATTTCCCACCATATAGAAGCGTCCATCGGTCAATCTTCCGCCGCAAATTCTCGAAGTGGAATCAGGGAAGTTGCTACGCATGACTTCAGTCCAGCTTTCTCCTCCATCACAGCTGAGCGCGATTCCAATAAAGTTAGATGCGCTTTCGTCGCGATGCCACATCCAGATACGGTTGTCATCGTCCGTATACCATGTCGCCTCGCCATAGCAGAAGACCCCAGGATCGTGCGCCTCATAATATTTTTTAGGGTCAATCTCATAAGGGATCGGGATTATCTCGGGCTCATCCATAGGATTGTCTCCAGGCCATAACGTCACGGCTGGGAGTCCGTCTTTGGTGGTGATAGGTCCCATCAACCGTCCCTCATTAGTCAAACTAGGATTCTCGAACATCCATCTGACATCAATGTATTTCTTTTTGACATTCCGCCAATTAATACCGTCGGACGTTTCCCAAATATCATTTCTATACGAGGTTTTTGTGTTGTCAGTAGAGCTGAATTCTACTCCTGTGGCATGAACCAGGTCCCACTTCTCCTGAATAAAAGCGTAGAGTTTGTCTCCGTAAGGATAAAGTCCGCCGATGTTGCGAAGCATCCCTTTTTTCTCGTCGCCGTCCGCGACTAGGATGCGGTCCGACCAGTTGAGACCGTCTTTTGAATGGGAGATGAAGGTACGCTGTCCCGGCCACTCCTCGTTAACCATGCAGTTGTCCCATGCAAACCAGTACTCACCATTCCATTTTGCAATGTTGGGATGGTGATTGTATGTTCCCAGCTCCTTGCTGGTTTTGAAAACGGAAACCCGTTTCATTGGAGCCAGCGGGATCACTCCCTGACCTTTGAATCCGTCTTCCCGAGTGCATCCGCACAGCTTGAACGCTTCCATTATATAATAGCTTTTTACTGTTTTTTTTAACTCTGGATCTAGCACATCAATCATTTTTCGCTCATAAACATCTGGCTTCGGCATTCCTTTCTCCTTTTATATTTTATTGTTTAGTTAAGTTCTTTTTTAAAATCATAAACATATTGAGACAGGATTTATCTAAGAGAAGGCATTGCAGGGATATTTATCACCTTCCCGCCATTTCTTAATGATTCAGTTGCTGCGCATCCTGTTGCAACAGACATTCTGCCGGCTTCAGGTGTTGAAACAGGTTCTTTCCCCGTAAGAAGCGTATCCACAAAATCCTTACATATAACAGGATCAGCCCCGCCGTGTCCGCCTTCAACGGGCTTGAGGTCATAGGTTCTGTCAGAAAACTCTTTCCACTTGCCCGAACGTCTTGTTTTTACAATAACTTTGCTAGTGTCGTCAAGGTTTTCCATTCTGCCTTCAGTACCAATAAATGTATAATTCCTCCAGTAATCCGGAGTAAAGTGACACTGCTCATACGATGCTTTTATTCCGTTTTCCAATTCCATAATCATGACAGTATTATCCTCAACATCAATTGCTTTGCGAAAAGCGCACTTGATATATCTATGTTTGCCTGATTTAAATTCTGTGCATGTCTCTTTTTCCGAACATTCAGGACATGTTAAATCATTGGGCTTATTCCCTCCGTAGAAGTCCAGACTGCCAAAAGCAGCTACTTTCCTGGTATAAGAACCAGTAATCCAATGGATCATATCAATATCATGAGCCGCTTTCTGAAGGAGAAGACTATTTGCATTCTTCCTCTCAGACATCCATGTGCGGAAATACCACATTCCACCAGCACCAACAAAGTGGCGTACCCATACTGCTTTTATTTCGCCAATAGTACCAGTGTCTGCAATGTCCTTCATTGTCTGAAAAATGCGCATATGGCGCATATTAAATCCAATCATCAGTTTTTTGCCCGATTGTTTCCATGCTGTTAGAATATTGTCGCAACCCTCTGTAGTAATAGCCATTGGCTTTTCCAGAAAAACATGTTTCCCTGCATTAAGAGTAGCTATAGCATATTCTTCATGTGTAAAATCAGGAGAAGTAACAGCTATTGCATCAATATCCTTCCTTTTAAGTAGTTCTTTATAATCTAAAGTAGTAAAGGTTTTCTCTTTAATTTCATTCTTAAATTCTTGCAATGCTTTCTCTGAAATATCTGCTCCTCCAACAATCACTGATTTTCCTTCAGGATTGTGCCAGTGTTTCCATAACGCACCTCTGCCAGTTACTCCTATAATGCCTATTCGAACCTGTTTCATTAAAAAGAACCTCCTCTATACATTTATAAGTGTTATTGATATTTGGACATAAATTGCCTAATTTTTTTGCATGCTTTTCTTAAGACATCTTCTTCCGGCAAGAAAACAATTCTGAAGTGTTTTGTTCCCTGCTTCTGTCCGAATCCCCCACCATGGACAACAACAACCCCAGTTTCATAGATTAAATCAGAGACAAATTTCTCGTCCGATACTGCTACATCTATTTTAGGGAATGCATAAAAAGTGCCCTTTGGTTTTATACACTTGATATTTGGAATAGCATTGAGCATTTGGTATGTAATATCTGCTCTTAGTTTAAGCTTTGCATTTGCTTCTTTTATATGTGATTGATCCCCTTCTAAAGCTGGCTTTATTGCATATTGTTCAGGGTGATTTGCGCAAAGTCTTGCACGTGTTAGTTTTTGCATAGCCCTGTAATAGTCTCCCAAATTTTCCTCTTTGCCGCTTACAACACACCATCCGATACGCAGTCCTGGGGAAAGGTATGACTTTGAAAGTCCGCCAAAAGTAAGAACAGATGCCTCTTTTGAGATACAAGCGGTAGAGATATGCTCTTCAGCATCAAAAACAAGTTTGTCATATATTTCATCGGAAAATATTACGAGATTATGCTCAAGAGCAAGATCAACAATTCGTGTGAGAGTTTCCCTTGTATAAACTGCACCTGTTGGATTATTAGGGTTTATAAGAATAATCGCTTTTGTATTTTTATCTATTTTCCTTTTTATGTCATTAATATCAGGCTGCCAGTCATTCTCCTCATCCAGGGAATATGGATTGATTCCTGTGCCAAGCTTTGTCAGCACTGCTGTGTACAATGGATAACCAGGTGAAGGCACTAATACGTTTTCATCAGGATTTACAAGACTTGTTAACGCTATTTCAATAGCTTCGCTTCCCCCATTTGTGATAAAAATGTCCTGAATATTGTCTATTCCTTTTCTATGCGCTTCATTCCTAACAGATTCAATTGCTTCATCAATTCCGGACGATGGAGAATATCCTGTAAATCCCTTCTTCATTGCATTATATGTGGCCTCAATAATATGACGCGGCGTTTTAAAATCAAATTTTATCGGGTCGCCTATGTTCAAATAAGTCATTTTCTTGCCCTGAGAGGCTGCCTTCTCAGCTATCAGTATAATATCCCTAACAGCATATTTAATATCTTTGGTTCTTTCAGCCGATTTGATATGTGAGTCCATAATTTTCTCTCTTAAACTTAGGTAAATAAGATAACGCTAAGTCCGTATAATGTCAAATAGAATCGTGCGCCCTTTCTTTGACAAAAACAAGCAATTTTTGTTATAGTAGCAGCATGGAAATAGGAATCATCGGACTCCCTCAGGTTGGCAAGAAGACTTTATTTGAAATACTCTTGCAGGAGAAGCTCAATATGTCTGATAATCTAAAAACAGATGTAATCCCAGGTGTTGTAAAGGTAAAAGACCCTAGATTTAACAAACTTGTATCTATGTATGCTCCTCAAAAAGAGGTTCCTGCAACAATAAACATAGCGCTTCTTCCTAAAATAGAGAAGGAGACTGTATCAAGCGGAGAGGTCTTTGCGAAGATCGCAGATGTGGATGTGCTTTGTCATATAGTTCGATCATTTGAAGACGATGCAATTTATCATATTGAAGGTTCAATTAATCCTATGCGAGATATAGAAACAGTTAATTCAGAACTAATTCTGAATGATATGATATTTATAGAAAAGAGACTTGAAAGAATAGATAAAGATCTTTCAAGAAAGAAGGATATAGCTAAAGAAAAAGATAAAGAAATCCTTTTAAAATTAAAAGTTCATCTTGAGAAAGAACTACCTCTCAGAACTATGTCTCTGAATGAAGAAGAAAGAAAACTTATATTGGCATATCAGTTTATTTCTATGAAGCCGATGATAATAGTTTTGAATGTTGCAGAAGACAAAATAAAGGATATGAACCTTCTTAATTCTGTAAATCAGAAATATAAAGATCAACAAATAGCGCTAATGCAAGTTTCTGCTAAAATAGAATCTGAAATAGCCGCTCTTCCAAAAGAAGAGCAAAAAGATTTTCTTTCTGCTATTGGAATAGAAGAACCCTCTGTTGATGTTCTAACAAGACTATTTTATAAGACATTGGGGTTGATATCGTTTTTTACCATAGGCAAAGACGAAGTTCGGGAATGGATGGTCAGGAAGAACTCAACAGCTCCTGAAGCCGCAGGAGTGATTCACACAGACCTGCAGCGCGGGTTCATAAGGGCGCAGGTTATTAAATACGAGGATTTAATATCCCTTGGCACAGAAGCAAAAGTAAAAGAAGCTGGAAAATGTTATGTCAAAGGAAAAGATTATATTGTAGAGGATGGAGATATAATAGATATAAGGTTTAATGTATGAGATCAGTATTGATAACAGGATGTTCGTCCGGACTTGGATTGTATATGGCTGAATCCCTGCAAAAGGATGGATGGAATGTGTTTGCCACTGCAAGAAAGGAAGAGGATATTGAGAATTTGAAGAGCAAAGGAATTAATGCTTTTTTTCTTGATGTAACAGATTCAGAGTCTATTGGAAAACTGGTTGAGTATGTTTCTGAGAAAACAAATGGAAATCTATATGCGCTGATCAATAATGCAGGATGCGGATATTCAGGAGCTCTTGAGGATATAACAAGAGACGCTATGCGCAAACAGTTTGAGGTCAATGTGTTTGGAGTACATGAATTAACTAATCAAATAATTCCAATATTTCGCAAAAACAAAACAGGGCGAATCATTAATATAAGTTCTGCTGCAGGAAGATTCAGCACTCCGTTTATGGGAGCGTACTCTGCATCCAAATTTGCTCTTGAAGCCCTTTCTGACGCATTGCGGCTTGAGCTTAGAAATACAGGTATAAAGGTCTCTATTATAGAACCCGGTCCTCTTAAAAGTGATTTCAGCAAAAATGCCTCAGCCATCTTTCAAAAACAGGTCAATCCTTCTGAGAACAGTCATTACAAAGACATATACGAAAAAATGGGTAAATACAGGCAGACAAAAGAAACAAAAAAGAACATTCCAGGGCCGGATGCTTTTTATAAGAAGGTTAAGCATGCGTTGGAAAGCAAGAGACCAAAAATCAGATATCCAGTAACCCTGTCTGCATATCTCGCCTTATATGTGCCCCGAATCGTCCCAGCCAGAATTCTTGATTTCTT
>Ga0207996_1002443_pt1 | contig 11306 bp, 10 predicted proteins | sample AntAceMetag02UKG_FD_184773 | JGI IMG/M metagenome (GOLD analysis project Ga0207996, IMG submission 184773) | Saline lake microbial communities from Ace Lake, Antarctica - Antarctic Ace Lake Metagenome 02UKG (SPAdes) (version 2) | ecosystem: Environmental > Aquatic > Non-marine Saline and... | reverse complement strand
TTACCAAATTCATCAGTGATCAGGCTGATGAGATTATCCGCTATATGGAAGCTGAACCCGGCGACTTGCTGCTGATGGTTGCAGATAAATGGTCGGTATGCTGTAACTCTTTAGGCGCTGTCCGCTCTAAATTGGGTAAGGATCTAGGTCTGATTGATCCCGCTCAATTCGTATTCTGCTGGATCATTGACTTTCCGCTCTTTGAGTATAATGAAGATGAAAATCGTTGGGAAGCAGCTCACCATATGTTCTCAATGCCGCAGGCACAATATCTGGACACCATGGAACAGGATCCCGGCATCGTAAAGGGTGATCTGTATGACCTTGTACTCAACGGTTATGAAGTCGCCTCGGGTTCGATAAGGATTCATGATCCGGAAATTCAGAAAAGAATCTTCTCAATAGTCGGATTCTCTGAAGAAGAAGCCGAGGATCGATTTGGATTTCTCCTGAATGCATTCAGGTATGGACCTCCCCCGCATGGTGGAATTGCACCGGGATTGGATCGTATGGTTATGATCATGGCCGGGCAAAGTTCAATCAAAGAAGTCATCCCGTTTCCAAAAAATAATGTAGGTGTCTCCCCTATGGAGAACTCACCTTCACTAGTTGATGAACAGCAGCTTAAAGAACTGCATCTGAAATTGGATCTGCCTGAGAATTCCTGAGAACATTCCCGGCAAAGGGTGTCCACAGCCCCGTTTTTATACCTGCATACTTCAAGGCATCAGCAGTCCAATTATTGCAGGTAAAAAGCAGCGAATATGTCCCTTTTGCATTCAGAAACAGACTATCGCCATATACCGCATTCACCGTCTCAGGAGGAATTACAGAGAGATTCCCGTCATCCTCCCAAATTAGATGATTCTCAATAAATTCATAGAGCAGCTCAATAGTCTGCTTATCTGTTTTATAAGAAGTCACCACCTTACCCTGAATGGGTCCCTTATAAAATGATATTCGTATTGCCGCATCTGTGGGCCAAAAGAGAGAGTGTACAACCAAAGGGAAGTGAAGATCCTCCAGAAATGGGGTTTCGGGATAAAAAGTCCTGTCTCCCCATCCAATACAGTAATATCCTTCATCCGGACCGGAATCACCCCTAACCTTCTCAATATCTTCCCGGAATGGACTGAATTTCGCCGGCAGACAAATCTCAACATGGTATTTATTATTAGTAAAGAATATCTGGTATTCAGCTCTGTCGGTATCAGTGGGCGCCACAACCGTAGGCATTGCACCCACCAGAACCGCAAAGAAATAGATTGATACTATTAATACCGGAACAAGTATTACTGTGATTATAATTTTCTTAACGCTTGTTTTCATCGTTGACCACCAATTACCATCTAGAACTTACTCATACAGAGCGCTGGAGGTCAATAAAATATCATCTCAACCCAAGGACAACTTAGTTTTGTTGTAATTATTAATTTTGATAAAATTATTGGCTCTTTCTCTACACAGATACACGGTAAAGCAGTATATTCAATAGTATAAGTCTGGTTGCTTTTTCAATCAGGGATTTCTATCATGTCAGGAGGTCTTTTATGGATTTATTGACAAATCCTGTTTTTCTCTGGCTCATTGCAGCAGCAATACTGCTGGTTCTTGAGTTTGTTATCCCCGGTGTACTGATCATTTTCTTCTCCTTCGGTGCCTTGGTTTTAATGTTTCTTACCTGGATATTTCCAAATTTACCTCTGGATTTTCAATTAATTATTTTTCTCATAGTATCTGTCCTCTCCCTCCTTCTCTTGCGTCGAAAACTGAAAAAAGTATTCCATGGTAGAAAAAGCGGGTCGGTTAAAGAGGATGAGTCTGATGAGATAGTTGGTAAAACCGTTACGGTCACAGTAGATATTACACCGAAATCTGCCGGAAGAATCTCCCTGAACGGCACAGAGTGGACTGCTGAATCTACCGAAGAGTGCAAAACGGGTGAACGAGTCATAATAGCAGGACGTGAGAGCCTGGTTTTAAAAGTCAAAAAAGATATATAGGAGTAGTACTATGTTTGATAATTTCTTATCTACATTTGTTCTTATTGTGGTTATTGTATTTGTATTGATTATCCTTTTGAGATCCGTGCGGGTCGTATCCCAGAAAACAGCATTCATTGTTGAACGGCTGGGTAAGTATCACCTGACCCTCGAGGCAGGTTTTCACATCCTTGTTCCCTTCCTTGATAGAGTAGCTTATAGGCATACACTTAAAGAGAGTGCAATTGATGTTGAATCCCAGACCTGTATTACGAAAGATAATATCTCAATTGAGGTTGATGGGATCCTCTACCTGCAGGTTATTGATCCTAAAAAAGCATCTTATGGAATTGATAACTATAAATTTGCATCCACTCAGATAGCCCAGACAACCATGCGAAGTGTCATTGGTAAACTTGAACTTGATAAAACCTTTGAGGAACGCGATACCATAAACTCTGTTATCGTTGAAGCTGTGGATAAGGCATCAGATCCCTGGGGTGTAAAAGTTTCCCGGTACGAAATTAAAAATATTGTTCCCCCGCAAAGCATTAAAGAAGCAATGGAAAAACAGATGCGTGCTGAGCGTGAAAAACGTGCTTTGATTGCCGAATCACAAGGTGACAAACAAGCCAGAATTAACCGCGCTGAGGGATCAAGACAGGAACTTATCGCCAAATCAGAGGGTGAGAAACAGAAACGTATCAATGAAGCTGAGGGTCGTGCTGCTGAAATTGAGAAAGTTGCCGAAGCTACAGCAATAGGACTTAAGAAAATTGCAGCAGCTACTCAGGAAAAAGGCGGAACCGACGCGGTCAACCTGAGAATTGCAGAACAGTACCTGACTGAGTTCGGAAAACTTGCAAAAGAGAACAACACCATGATTCTCCCGGCAGATCTCACAGATATTTCCAAGATAATTGCAACTGCAACAACGGTGATGAAACAGACAAAGTAAAGCGTGATATCTCAATAGAAAGAGGCCGTCCGATATGAGAGAACTCATACTGAACGGCCTTTTTGGTGCATAGCTGCCTCATTTCTGAAAATTACTATATGTCGTCTTATGCTTCGTATGTTCCAGAAGCTACATTACCGCCGGTTCCTGTCCAGTTTGAGTGAAAGAATTCACCCCGAGGTCTGTCTGTGCGCTCATAAGTATGTGCACCGAAATAGTCACGCTGAGCCTGCAGGAGGTTTGCCGGAAGCCGTTTGCTTCGGTATCCGTCAAAGAACATAAGTGCTGCCGAGAGAGTCGGAACCGGAATTCCCAAATCAACAGCCTGTTTTATTACCTTCCTCCAGGAAGTCTGACAGCGTTCAATAACTGCCTGAAAGTAGTCATCAAGCAGAAGATTGTTCAGTTCAGGATCCTTATCAAAGGCTTCCTTAATCTTCCCGAGGAATACGCTGCGGATAATACAACCACCGCGCCACATCATTGCGATTCCGCCGTAATTCAGCTTCCATCCATTCTCTTTCGCCGCTTCTCTCATCAGCATATACCCCTGTGTATAGGAGACAATCTTTGAAGCAAGCAGAGCCTGTCTTATATCTTCAATAAATGCTTTTTTATCCCCGTTAAAGGGTTTTGTACCAGCAGCTTTAAGTACTTTTGAGGCTTCAACACGTTCTTCCTTCATGGCTGAGAGAGCTCTGGCAAACACAGCCTCGCCAATCAGAGTGACCGGTACGCCAAGATCAAGGGAACTGATTCCCGTCCACTTACCGGTACCCTTTTGTCCGGCAGTATCAAGAATCTTACCGACCAGCGGTTCACCATCAGTATCCTTGAATGCCATGATATCCCGGGTGATCTCAATAAGATAACTATCAAGCTCACCTTCATTCCATTCACTGAATACTTCATGAAGCTCTTCATGAGAAAGACCGAGTCCCTCTGCCATTAACTGGTATGCTTCACAAATCAGCTGCATATCACCATACTCAATCCCGTTGTGAACCATTTTTACATAATGACCTGCGCCTTCAGAACCTACCCATTCACAGCAGGCAGAACCATCATCAGTCTTTGCAGATATAGCCTGAAAAATATCCTTTACATGAGGCCATGCTTCCGGATTACCGCCTGGCATTATAGAGGGACCCCTTCTGGCACCCTCTTCCCCGCCGGAAACTCCGGTTCCAACAAATAGGATACCTTTTTCTTTTAACTCTCTGGTTCGTCTGGTTGTATCCGGGAAATGAGAATTACCTCCATCGATAATGATATCGCCCTCTTCTAAATGAGGAAGGATCATCTCAATAAATGAGTCTACAACTGCACCGGCTTTTACCATGAGCATAATCTTTCTCGGCCGCTTAAGTGAAGCTGCCAGCTCCTCAATTGAGTGGGTTCCGTAAATAGTATCCCTGCCTGCTGCAGCGTCTTTGAGAAAATCATCAACTTTTGATGTGGTGCGGTTAAATACGGCAACCGAGTAGCCGTGATCATTCATATTGAGGACCAAATTCTGACCCATTACAGCCAATCCAATTAAACCAATATCAGCTTGTACTTTCATTCTATTAACTCCTCTCATATTCAAATTATGCATTAAATCTTTCCCGGCAGGCCCAAAGTCCCAATGCCGGATTTGATATAAAATAGATCTCTTCATCATTTATTGTATAATAACCATCCTGTTTCTCCTGAGGGTTATACAACTCCATCATTGCCTTAATATCACCATACTCATAGCCTGCTGCCTCAACTTCTTCTTTCGACAGTCCTCCAGGACAATAGGTTATAGAAAATCGCCCATCAGATGAGCCGTGGATAAGATGTGCAGCCGCTGAAAGGTTTTCTTTCAAATCATCCTGCACTTCAACATCGATCAGAACTTTCTTTGTTCCCTTATAACCATACTTCCTGATAAGCTTATCAATCTCAGGATCCTCGCCAAAGGTTGATACACCGGGAGCAAGAACTATAAGATGACCACCATCAGCTAAAGCCATGCGGGTTCGGTAGATACTTTTATTACCTAGCCAAGTGCTCCGGAACTCTTCAGGATCCAGATAGACAACAACCGTCTTGAGCGGCTTCTCCAGCATGATAAAATTCACTTTTAAGGCCAGTTCTGATGCCTGTACGAATGCAGTCCGATCCTTACTGATATATAGACCTTTCATCGCCAGCTCACCGGATGACTCGGTACCTATTACTGTCTGGATAAATACTACCGGGAGATTCTCACCGAACTGTTCATATGCTTCGTCCACAATGTAACGGACGGGATTATCAGCACGACCCATTATCCGTTCCATACCATAAACAGCACCAAGATAATGGCTCTTGTTAATACCATCCTGGCCACCGGTTCCGACAAATATATTTTTAGTATAATTAGCCATCCCGATAACTTCATGAGGTACTACCTGTCCAATAGAAAGCATCAGGTCAAAATCACCCTCAAGAAGCAGTTTGTTAACTTGTACCGGCCAGGAATATGAGACCTTTCCTTCTGAAATTTTTTCCAGAGTTTCTGCCGGAATTTCTCCGAGATTAACCACATCATTGCGCCAGTCATGATCCTTGAAAAGAGAACGCGGGATGCTGCCGAACATTTTTCCAATCTCAGCATCGGTCATAGGAACATGTGTCCCAAGTGCGGGCATAATCGCTTTAACTGCCTCGCCGTAATAGTTATAGGCTATCTCAGTTATCTCACCAGCCCGGCTGTGATATCTTGTAATATCAGGCGGGATGATTAAAACCCGCTTTTTCGGACCAATCTTATCAAAAGCCTGGTGAAGAGCGCTCTTCAGCTCCTGTTTTGTAAATATTTTTTCAACTGAGCCTTCTGAATAGTATACCATCAGATTACGCCTCCCAGGGTGGATGTTCCGGTAGATATGCCTGAAACTCATCAATCAATGTTTTTTCATACGTTCCTGCATAGGTTTTATTAAAAAACTCATTCAGACCCTCATTATATAACCTTTCCCATGAAGCATCCTCGTTGCCCGGGTTTACCGGATAAAACAGTACACCATTTGCTTTCGCCGCTTTCAAGTCGCCAGGGGCATCACCCACCATGAGTATCTGATCTAACGGATACTTCCCCACAGCAGCAAACTCAAGATGTTCGGTTTTTGTACCCATCTCCTGTCCTGCAATTATCTTTATATACTTATCAATCCCATGCTCCGCCCACTCCCGATTAAGAGCTTCATAGGGAGTCTGGGAAACTACAATCATATCTGCCAGATCTTCCACCTTCTCCAGACACTCACGAACGAAGGGAAAAGGGGGAATCCCATGAACCATCCGCTCGATGGTGTTATTAACAGAAATTGAATAATCATATACGATATCGAACTCGGGTGCTTTATTTGTTTCCATCTCTTTCAATAATGCCGGATTTCCCAGTTTTGTTTCCCGTTTGATCCAATTTCGCAGTTCTGTAAGTTTTGGAAGTTCTGTACCTCTTTTAACTACTTCAGGTTTCCTTTCCAATAGATCCAAAGCCCATATCACAGCCAGAAACCGGTTGCATCCACGCATGGTAGAGTAGAGATTTACAAAATCCCAAATTTCCCTGCTGTATCGGGAGACTGACTGCAGGCCGAATTTTTCAATAAAATTGGGACAAAAACACTCCTTGTGCTTAATTTCCATGGTATCAAACACACATCCATCAGAATCCAACCCGATAAAGAACTGTTTTTCCGGTTTTAAATCACGCAGTTTTTTTGCAGGATTCATATAACCATCCTTTTGTTTTTGTTTTTCGTAAGATACTGAAAGTTTTATCATACAACATGCAATTTCGTCAATATAGGTTTTTTTAAAAAATATATTCCTTATCTTTTTGTTTCATATATATTTAATATATTATTAATTTAATTAATATAGAATATTGACAATATTTATTCCAACTTGTATTCTCAGTAACGAAAGGAAATGAAAGTTCATGTATATAGCACGTCACGAACAAATTCTAAAAATACTCTCTTTACTTCGGGAAATTGCAGTCCCGGAATTAGCCGAACGGCTTTCTGTATCAGAAGTGACAATTCGAAAAGATCTTACCGCACTGGAAAAGATGGGATGCCTAATCAGAACTCACGGCGGGGCAATGATTGCCGAGGATTTCAGACTGATAAAAACTATTGATATTCGACAGAGGGAAAATCTTGGTGCAAAACAGGCTATTGCTGTGAAAGCCAGCGAGCTGATTAGTAATGGCGATACTGTCTATCTTGATTCCGGCAGCACCTGTCTGATGCTGGCAAGAGAAATTCGTGACATGAATTTGCATGTAGTTACAAACTCAATTGATATTATGGCTGAATTATCCGGAGCACAGAATGTACTGCTCTACTCTCTCGGGGGCAGCTATCGGAAAGAATCAGGTGCATTTATAGGACCTTCTGCCGTTAACAGCCTAAAAGAGTTTCAATTCAGCATCTGCTTCCTTGGAACAACCGGTTTTTCAGAGCAAGGTATTTTTTCATCTCAAAACATTATTGAGTCCGAGATGAAACGTCAGGCACTAATAAATTCAACCAGAAGAGTTGTTGCAGCAGATTCATCGAAATTCAGTATTAATGCATTCTCCATTTTTGCCCGTCCGGGTGATATAGATATTCTGGTAACAGACTGCGGTTTTTCCGGGGAAACAGCCCTGGCTGAATTCAAAATAGAGACATTAAAAGCGATATATTAAATTAATAGGGGAAATAAGTGAGAGGAAACTGTGTTATAGCCCAAAGCGGGGGGCCAACCGCTGTAATAAATTCAAGCGCCTGCGGGGTAATTCAGGAAGCACTAAAGCATTCTGAAATTGAAGGAGTTTTTGCTGCACACAATGGAATTCTTGGTGTAGTAAATGAGGACTTCTTTGACTTAAGAAAAGAGTCTCCGAAAACTATTGAAGGGTTGCGAACTACTCCAGCTGCCGCACTTGGCTCTTGCCGGTATAAGTTAAAAACTGAAGAAGACTATAAAAAAGTTCTGGATGTCTTTGTTAAGTATAATATTCGTTATTTTTTCTACATTGGCGGGAATGATTCTATGGATACCGCTGATAAAGTGAACAAACTTGCAGCACGTACCGGATATGAGTTCAGGGCGATGGGAGTACCTAAAACTATTGATAATGACCTGGCATGCACCGATCACTGCCCGGGATACGGGAGTGTCATTAAATACCTTGCTGCGATGACTATGGAAGCAGGAAGAGATACTGAAGCTCTCTATACTACCGATACGGTAAATGTAATTGAGGCTATGGGCAGAAACGCCGGCTGGATTGCTGCCGGGACTGCGCTTGCAAAACGCAATGAGGAAGATGCCCCGCATATTATCCTTCTTCCTGAAGTTCCTTTTGATGAAGATGCTTTTATTGCCCGGGTCAAGTATTTTCTGGAACTCATTGGGCGCTGTGTTATTGTAGCTTCAGAAGGTACAAAATATGCAGATGGAACTTACATTGCCGAACAGAAGGGTGCGTTTGCAAAGGATGCATTCGGCCATACCCAACTCGGGGGAACAGGTTTATATATAAAAAATTTGGTAGAGACAAAAGCAGGGGTTAAAGCCCGGTTTGCAATCCCCTCCACTATTCAAAGAACCGGTTTGCACTTTGCTTCTCAGACAGATTCAGAAGAGGCTTATGCTACGGGGAAAAAAGCCGTTGAATTGGCTATTCAGGGGGTAAGCGGCAAAATGGTCACTCTTGTCCGGGAGAAAACCAGTCCATACGCATACACAACGGGAACAGCAGATTTGTCAGATGTGGCCAATGGAGAAAAACTCTTCCCGAAAGAGTGGATTTCAGAAGATGGTTTTTTTGTTACTGAAAAGTTTTTTGCATATGCCCGCCCACTGATAATGGGCGAAGTAAATACGATTATTGAAGACGGGCTGCCGCAATTTATGCGATTTAGGCGTATTCCTGTTTCTTTATAAGTTCTTGCATTGATTCAGGTAAAATAACTAAAAAGAGGTATTAAGATGAATTATATTAATGAGATGTTCGGCCTTCAGGACAAAACGGTAATCCTTACTGGGGGCGGCGGGGCAATTGCCGGCGCTTTGGCAGAAGCTTACCTGAGAAACGGTGCTAATGTAGCACTTTGGGATATAAAACTGGAATTTGCAGAAGCTGCTTCAGACCGCCTCTCCTCAGCAACCGGAATTTCCGGAAAAATCTTACCTGTTGAGGTTGATGCAATGTCTGAAGAATCTACCACACAGGCACTGGAAAAAACATATGCACATTTTGGATCCGTAGATGTCCTGGTAAATGCAGCCGGGGGAAATCGGGGGCAATCACCATTTGTAGAGACAGATGTAGCCCTTTTCGAAAGCATAGTAAAACTTAATCTTGTAGCCGGTCTGTTAGTGCCGACGAAAGTCACTGCTGCCTGGTGGATAAAGAATAAAAAACCAGGCTCTATCATTAACCTTGCATCGATGTCCTCTTACATTCCGCTCTCTGGTGTTTGGGCCTACGATGCAGCAAAAGCAGGAGTTCTTAACCTTACCATGGCAACAGCAAAAGAGTTTGCTGCTGACGGAATCCGGGTAAACGCCCTGGCTCCAGGATTTTTTATCGGAAAACAGAATCGTGCGCTCCTTATAGATGAGAAGAGTGGTAATCTTACCCCTCGTGGAAAAGATGTGATTAACCATACCCCATTCGGTCGGTTTGGCGATGTTTCCGAACTAGCCGGAGCTGCCCTTTTTCTTGCCAGTGAAAAGGCTGCCGGATTTATTACCGGGGTTACCATTCCGATAGACGGCGGATATTTGGTACATAACATCTAAGGATGGGAGACAGGAGTTTTATATGAAACCTTTTATGGATGACAATTTTCTACTTTCCTCAAAACCAGCTGAAGTTCTCTATCATGAGTACGCTAAAAACATGCCTATTTTTGATTATCACTGCCACCTGCCGGTTCAGGAAATTGCTGAAAATCGAAATTTTCTCAATTTAACACAAATTTGGCTCAATGGTGATCACTACAAATGGCGGGCAATGCGTGCAAATGGTATTGATGAAGAGTTAATAACCGGCACAGCTTCTGATCTTGATAAATTTTGTGCCTGGGCAGCAACAGTTCCAAAGACTATTGGGAATCCCCTTTACCACTGGACACATCTGGAGCTCCAGAGATATTTCGAAATAACAGATCTTCTGTCAGCCGAAACAGCGGTAAATATCTTTGAGAAGAGTGCTGATATGCTTGCAAAAAAGGAATTTTCCGTAAAAAATCTCCTGAAAAATTCCCGGGTTAGTGTAGCGTGCACAACCGATGATCCTATCGACTCGCTTGAGTATCATAAAAAACTGTCTGAAGATCCTGATTTTCTTACGAAAGTATTACCGACCTTCCGTCCGGATAAATCCCTGAATTTCGGCAGCCAAAAAGAACTCAATACCTATCTGGATTCTCTTGCATCTGTTTCTGGAGTAGAAATTACCAGCTTCTCTTCCTATATTGGTGCCTTGAAAAGCAGACATGATTATTTTCACCATACAGGATGCCGATTGGCAGACCATGCAATTTTTGTTCCTATATACCGCGAGGCATCTGCAGGAGAAATCGAAGATACTTTTACCGCAGTTCGATCAGGAAAAACCCTGTCTGAAGCTGATGCTGAAATTCTCTACACAGCTGCCTTACGGGAAATTGGCAAAATGCATGCTACCAGAGGCTGGGTTATGCAGATGCATATCGGAGCTCTCCGGGATACCAACACTCGAATGAAAGACACTCTCGGCCCGAATACAGGATTTGATTCTATAGCTGATAGTGCAATCGCTGCCCCTCTGGCAAAATTTCTCGACAGCCTGGATAAAGAAGCTATGCTTCCCAAAACAATACTTTACTCATTAAACCCCAACGACAATTATACACTCGGCACTATGGCCGGAAATTTTCAGGATGGAATTATCCCGGGAAAAGTACAATTCGGCTCTGCGTGGTGGTTTAATGATCAGAAAGAGGGAATGGAGCTACAACTCTCTGCATTGGCAAATCTGGGACTCCTCTCCCGTTTTGTGGGAATGCTAACAGATTCAAGAAGCTTTCTCTCCTATCCAAGACACGAGTATTTCAGAAGGATTCTTTGTAACTTCCTCGGGGGTCTAATGGAAAATGGCGAAGCACCAGGGGATTATAAACTTATCGGGAAAATGGTTCAGGACATCTGCTATAACAATGCAGTAAACTATTTTGGGATTTCCATCCCGCAATTTATTAAAAAGGAAATATTAGAATGATGAAATTAGGCAAATATTCATTAGGAACCGGTGATAGATTCGGCAACCAGGGAAAAGCTCAACTGCAGGCGGTTATGGCGGC
>Ga0207996_1002429_pt1 | contig 11359 bp, 8 predicted proteins | sample AntAceMetag02UKG_FD_184773 | JGI IMG/M metagenome (GOLD analysis project Ga0207996, IMG submission 184773) | Saline lake microbial communities from Ace Lake, Antarctica - Antarctic Ace Lake Metagenome 02UKG (SPAdes) (version 2) | ecosystem: Environmental > Aquatic > Non-marine Saline and Alkaline... | reverse complement strand
GAAAAATTGTTCACCAATAAGAAAACAATATCTTTTATAGTGGCGCCATTAACTTTTCTGATACCTATTTCTTTAGTTTTTTGTTGAGCCATAAATGATGCTAAGCCTAACAATCCCAAACATGAAATAAAAATTCCCAGGATGCTGAGCAAGCTGATGGTTTTGCTAATTTGTTCTTCATTTTTATATTGTTTGTCAAAATTTTCTTCAAGAAAAAAGTATTCAAACGGGTAATTGGGTAAAATTTCATGAAAGGTTTTTTCAATTTCAGCTAAAGTTTCACCAAAATTGACAGTATTTATATCAAGGGCAAATATTTTAAAATCTTCACTCATTTGGAACATTGCCATAGGTTCGATTTTGTTTTGTAAACCCTTGAAATTAAAATTACGAAATACCCCGGAAACCACAGTTTCTTTATCCCAAACATTTTTACCAATAGCATCCTCGGGCGAAGCCCAACCAAAGATTTTAATTGCTTCTTCGTTAATTATTAATTCCATAATTCCATTGCCGAGATATTCGGGAATAAGTTCGGTACCTGCAATTATTTCAATATCAAAAACATTTACAAAATCTTCATCTACCTGATAATAGTTAACTAAAAATGACCTGATTTTTTCTTCACCCGGAAGCCATGTCCGCCATCCGTAATTCCATTCGCCCGGAATAGCAGAAGTAAAACAACAGGATTTGACTTGTGGGATTTTTTGGAATTCCTGTTTAACGCTTTTATAATCATTATATTTAACAACCTCCCTAGGAAAGCGAAGAACCAACTTTTGTTCTTTGTCAAATCCCATTGGGTAGTCTCTCATGTAACTTAGTTGCTTATGAATTACAATAACACTTATTATTAAGGAAACTGAAATTGTAAATTGAAAAATTACCAATGCTTTTCTGAACCAAACCGAAAATGACCTTGATTTTATTTTACCTTGAAATATAGTAATTGGATTGAATGAAGAAAGAAAAAATGCAGGGTAACTTCCCGAGATCAAGCTTGTAAAAACTATTATTATACTTAGTGAAATAATAAATAGTGAACTTGTGTAAGGAATTGTAAGTTGGGTATTTAAAATATTGTTGATGTAGGGCATCGAAAATTCAACAATAAACATTGCCAAAACATGGGCAATGAAAACAAAAACAAATGATTCAAAAAGAAATTGAAAAATTAAAATTCTCCTTTCAGCTCCAAGAGTTTTTCTGATTCCTATTTCGCGGGTTCTGTTTAAGAATTTTGCCGTCGTAAGATTCATGTAATTTATGCAGGCAATTAAAAGAATAAGAAGGCCGATAGCTCCAAATATTACTAAATATGTGGTATTTCCCTGAGGTGTTAACTCCCCTCTTTTATCTGAGTTGAGATGGATGTCAGTAATAGGCATTATAAAGTGGCCGGTTGTGCGGCCAATACCTTCTTCATCTCCTTCTTTTTTGTTGTATTTTTGCTCAATATTTAAAATTTCTTCCCCAAATTTTTCTACATCAATATTTTCTTTTAATTTTACATAACTGTAAGCATAACCGCCCCAATCGTTTTCACGTTCATGTATATGCGGTTCAATTGACAATATTAAGTTAGGTTTTAAATGGCTGTTCGATGGCCAATTTTCAATAATTCCTACTATTTCATAGGCAATAGAATCTCTATAAATAATTTCGCCATACGGATCTTCATCGCCAAATATTTTCTCTTTTAGATTGTTGGTTATTACGGCAGTATTTGGCCTGCTTAAAACGTTTTCGGCGGATCCGTCCAAAAATTTTCTTTTAAAAATTTTAAAGAAATATTCATCGGCTCGGTATGGCCTGTCCACATACATTTTAATATCCTTATAACGAAGTGGAGAATCTATCCCTCGATAAAATCTTGTCGCACATTCAATTTGAGGAAAATCATTTCGCAGGGTTGGTATCAGCATTGCTGAGGCTCCGGCTGTTTTGTAAACCAGTTCGGCTGAGTAAGCTTCCCTGTTTATCCGATATAATTTATTATAATCAGGTAAATATTTATCATAAGTTAACTCATTGTTAATGTATAAAAAAACAACCACTGCACATGCAATTCCTATTGCTAATCCAATAATATTAATGAAGGAATATGCTTTATGTCGGCGTATATTTCTAAATGTTATTAGTAAAATATTTTTTATCATCTCAAATTATGTTTCTGTTTCTTTATCAATCAATATGCCAACAATTATAATATGTTGTTATTCTGAGAGGTATAAGAATCTATCACAATTATTGTAAATTAGAATGTTCATTTTTCGACACCCTATGACGGATTCTGAACAAATTACTATATTTGTAATCAAATTTATTAAAAAAAAATGAAATTTAATGCAAAATAAAGATGGAAATATTTTAATTGTTGATGATAATACTATCATTTTGAATTCTCTTAAACAATTGCTTAAGTATGATTTTAATAAAATTGAAGTATTAAACGATCCAAGAAAACTTCCGAAATTCGTAGAAGAAAATATATTCGATGTGATATTATTAGATATGAATTTCAAGGCAGGAGCACGCTCAGGAGATGAAGGCATTTTTTGGATAAAGAAAATTTTGGAAATAGATAAGAATTCTGTTATTGTTTTAATTACGGCTTATGGCGAAATTAACCTGGCGGTGAAGGCAATACGAGCCGGTGGAATTGATTTCGTTTTAAAACCATGGGAGCCTCAAAAATTAATTTCTACACTTAAATCGGCGATTAAATTGCGTAGAACGAAATTAGAAGTTTCGGGGCTGAAGCAAAAACAAAAAGCAATCATTGAAGATATTGACCTTGAATACGGTGAAATTTTGGCCGAATCATCTGTGATGAAAACTATTTTGGAAACTATAAAAAAAGTTGCACAAACCGATGCAAATATTTTACTTACAGGAGAGCACGGAACAGGAAAAGAGTTAGTTGCACATGCTCTGCATCGGCAATCTTTAAGGTCTGATAAAATTTTTATCAAAGTCGATTTGGGTTCAATTTCCGAAAGCCTGTTTGAGAGTGAACTTTTCGGACATACAAAAGGTGCTTTTACCGATGCTCGCACCGATAGAATCGGTAGGTTTGAAATTGCATCAGGAGGCACATTGTTTCTTGATGAAATCGGCAATTTATCAATTCCTTTGCAGGCAAAACTTTTAAGTGTAATCCAAAACCGTAAGATTGTTAAAATAGGAAGTAATAAAGAAGTTGCTTTTGATGTCAGGCTAATTTGTGCAACTAATCAAGACTTAAATCAAATGATTAGTAACAAGCTGTTTAGAGATGATTTGCTTTACCGAATTAACACAATTCAACTGCATGTTCCTCCTTTGCGTGAGCGCGAAAATGATGTTTTAATTCTTGCCGATTATTTCATGAAAATATATTCTAAAAAATATAATAAAAAGGCAGATGAAATATCACAAAAAGCAAAAGAAAAACTGATTGCTTACAATTGGCCCGGAAATATAAGAGAGCTTAAGCATACGATCGAAAAAGCTGTTATTTTATCGTCCGATGAAATTTTAAATGAGGATGATTTTCAATTAGTAACTCAAACTCAAAATGACACCGGAAAATCAAGTTTACGATTGTCGGATATCGAAAAAAAAACTATTAAAAAAGTAATGCAAATTAGCAGAGGCAATATGAGTGAGGCCGCTAAAATTCTGGATATTTCAAGAACTACACTTTATTCAAAACTTACAAAACATGGTTTATAGAAAGTTTTCGGTATTAGTAATTGTCAGAATAGTTTTAATACTTGCTAATTGTTTATGCTTTTCATTTACAATTTCTTTATCAGAAAAATTTTATACTTTAATTGTCATAATCGCTTTGCTTATAATCCAAATATTTGAATTATTAAAGTATGTTAATAAAACTAACATTGAACTTGCCCGATTTTTTACTTCCCTGAAAGATGAATATTCTTTTTATAAACTTGCTGATAATCAAAAATCGAAATCATTTAGCAAACTCTCCGAAATTTTAAATGAAACCGGAAATTTGTTAAAAAAGATTAGAATCGAGCGTGAGAAGCAATTTCAGTTTATGAAATTTATTTTCGAGAGTGCTCCGGTTGGAATGATAATACTTTCTGATCAAAACAAAGTTAAGCAGGTAAATAATTCGGCTTTAAAGCTTTTGAAAATGAAAGAACTTTATAGTTTGAAACAACTCTCAGCAATTTCTCATGATTTGGAAAATGAAATTAATGAATTAAAAGCCGGCCAGCAAAAGCTTATAAAAATCCCTACTAAAACCGATATTTTGGTTTTTCTTTTTAGTGTTAATTCGTTTATTCTTGAGAATCTTGAGTATAAACTGATAATTATTCAGGATTTTAGAAACGAATTGGAGGCAAGCGAAATTGAATCGTGGCAGAAGCTTATCAGCTTATCAGGGTTGTTAATCATGAAATTTTAAATTCAATTACACCAATAATTACTCTCACAGAAGCAATTAAAAGGGGTTTTATTCGTAACGATAAACTGATCTCAAAAAATGATGTTGATGAAACTTTGATAAGCGATACGATAATAAATACTGAATTGATTGAAGACAGAAGCAAAGGCTTAAAAGAGTTTGTTGAAAATTATAGAAGTATTTCAAGAATTACGAGTCTAAACATTCAGGAGTTTTATGCTAAACCGATGATTGAGAATATTTTTTTATTACTGAACCATGAAATTGAAAGCAAAAATATTCTCACCGAAATTAGCGTTATTCCCGAAAACCTGAAACTCGAAGGAGATGAAAATTTGTTAGGACAGGTTCTGATAAATTTGATAAAAAACTCTATTACTGCTTTGAGTGAAACCATGTCGCCTTTTATAAAAGTCAATGCATCTTTTGATAAAAGTTCAAGCCTTGTCATCACTATAATTGACAATGGCGAAGGTATTCCCAACGAAAACATGGAGAAAATATTTATTCCTTTTTTTACGACTTGCGATGAAGGGGCCGGGATTGGTTTAAGCCTTTCCAGACATATATTGAGGTTGCATAAAGCAACAATTTCTGCTAACTCAATTCCCGGGAAGCAAACGGAATTTGTTATAAAATTTTAGAAAGGGAATAATATTAATGCTTTAATTATCAGGTTCTACTGCGAACTTAATGGGGAATAAATAATGTTATGTATAAATGAGATTGTATTTGGTTAGAAGTCGGGAGATTGAAGTCGGAAGATCGAAGTCGGAAGTCAGAAGACCGAAGATGGGAGATCGAAGATGGCAGACCGAAGTCGGAAGTCGGAAGACCGAAGATGGGAGATCGAAGATGGGAGACCGAAGTTAGAAGTTAATACACCAAGAAATATGGAGTATCAATACATTAAGTATAATTAAAAGGATAATAAACTAATAATCAACAGTAATTTTTTTCCGACTTTACATATTAGCTCACCAAAATATTCTACGATGAGCAATCCCCTGAAAATCCTTTCCGAAAAAACTAACCTTCAATATTGAAAACACATTACTCTCCAAAAACGGGTAATAGTTCAAACTAGGCAAGATTAATGCGGCTGCGCCGAATAATCCTGCCTAGTTGTTAGTGTTTTGTTGGTTATTGTCATTATTTGCTTTCTTTTAAATAAAAATCTACCCATGCATCTATTTGCTTTACCGAATTAGGTCGTAGAATAATCTTTTGATTTTTGTCTAATAGAAACATGCTAGGCGTAGCAAAGACATAATAATCTTTTATGGCTTGAGTACTCCATTTCTTGTAATCACATATACTTACGAAAGGAAATATGCAAGAAAAACCCTTAAATAATGTTTTATCTGTATCCAATGAAATAAAAACAACTTCTACACCTTTTAATTTCCATTTCTCGTAAAGAGGAAGTAATTGTCTTAATTCTTCGGCACATTTGGGGCACCAGCTGGCTCCAAATATAACAACTTTGTAATCAGCTTGAATATCCGATAAATGTTTGGGTGTTTCTATCATCGAACCATTTTTAACAATATCAACGCTAAAAATAATATCAGGTGTAGTGTTTCCCTTTTTCATGTCTCTGTACAACTCTAATTGTTTTGCCAAATCATCATTTACCGTGCAGCTATTCTGTGTTAATATTTTAATGGCCAAATATTCTGAGGCTTGATATCAACTTTGGCGTTCTAATAATTCAAAAACATATTTTGTAATTTCGTTGAACTTCTTTTCGTTTTTAGGCAGGTTTGCTACCATGCAATTGATGGAAATACTCATTTCTTTAAAAACAGTATCCAATGGCTGACCCATATTCTCTACTAACCAGAAATGACTTTCAATGGCATCTTTTAGCAATCCACTTTTATAGAGCCGCTCATCGGAATAATCCAATTTACGGAAAGTGGCTAAGGTTGCCGGAATTTCTTCGGTGCGGTAATGGGCAACAGTAAAAACGGAGCTTACTAATTTTCTAACAGGCAAATACCAACGCATGTAACTATTGGGTTCTAAATGATTCAAAAAATCCAAATCCTTTTGTTTAATGCGTTGCATTTCTGCTACAATGGCTTGTTGTGGTGATTTTTGTTTTGCAAAAAGCGAATCTGCCTGGTATATTTTTTACAAATAAATCCAGGCACTCAATGCTTGTTCACGTTTGGGGTACTCAATAGCGTATTGCACAAACAGTTGGTTTTCTTTTCCTTTTATGGTCTCAACACTTTCTGCAACGTTTAATGCTTCGCCTTTTAATTCAATATCTTCATCGGCAAGCACCACAAAATAGGCTTTGTTGTCATCGGCTGCTAAATAGCCCATGCTTCTGTTTTTATCGGCATACTTTAATTTGAATTCTCCTTGCTGCGAAACTATTGTGCTATCGATGGTATAAATACCAAAACCATCAAAACCTACCAGACGAACTTGCTGACCTGCTAAAAGAGGAAAATTGTCTGTGATGGTATGTTTGGCAAAAGTATTTAGTGACAAAATGCTTAAAATCAATACAATGAATATATTAACTATTTTCATGATTATTGTATTAAAATTAATAATGAGAAAAAAAGTAAGGTTTTACATGCTCTACAAATACCATGGCATCTTCATTGTAGCACTTATAAAATATTCCTTCTTGATGTAGCGTGAAGCTATTTACGTGTTTAATCCCCTCTATTTTGTCCTTTATATTCATTTCAAAAAAAATCCACCGCGTAAGCGGTATAATTAATAAAAAACCTTGCTTCCCCGTAGGGCAGCAAGGTTAAGTGACGAAAGCGACAAAAGTGTCGGAAGTGACTAATCCTTAATGCATCGAATAGAAAACCCGTAAGCACGGTGGATGCCGCCCGTATCGGCATCGTCACTACCGAAGTACAGGCCGCGCGAGTCAGTGCCATCTATGGTACTCGACCAATAGGCGCCCTGGGAACCAACCTCGATGAGCGAACCATCGCTGCTATTGCGGGCGCCTGACACGGGTAATTTTAAAGGCGATGCAAAAGCACCAGCCGCGTTTTGGCTGCTCCAACTTGCAATCTCTGCAACCAACTCTAGATCGGTAGGTATTCTATAACCTGTAGGGCAAGGGTTGTTTATGCCACTTACACCCTGCCACAAATTGGTGTTTTGGGTACTGAGCCAATTGTAAGGGTCATCTGGTGCTAAAATAAAATTACCATGTCCGGGAACATCTTTACTTGATAATGTACTCGTAGTTGCCGATGTTCTTATTTGGTGTCCATCGGTGCCACGTCCCCATTGGTATAAATCGCCATACGAATCGGCATCGGTGCTACTTATGGCTACCTGTGTGGCACCTAAATTACGATCCAGCCAAATAGCACCTGTGATTGGATTCTGAACCTCACCTAATCCAGCAGAAATAGAAACGCCCCAAGTAGGCACACCATTAATAAAAGTTAATACTTGACCTGAAGAGCCACGTGCGACAGTTACCCACGCTGTACCATTCCAGTATTGCATTTGGCCAGGACTTGTCCCTGGTGACGAAAACCTTGTCCAAACCGGTGAGCCTGTTGTGCCAGCATTATAATAATAGCCGGGTGTCACATCACTAACTGTTGCTGTATTATACACCAACAAACTCACTGCTGGTGTTGAAATTGTTGAGGCATCAGTAGTTCCAGTAAGTGTAACATTGGGTATTAATAAACCTTTTTTGGTGCTTTTTACTTCGAGCATGGCCGAGGCATCAGCGCTGCTACCATCGGCTGTTATTGCCATTTGAGCTAATAAGCTATAGCTTGCCATCATTGCAATTGCCACTAATAATAATTTTGCTTTTTTCATGTCAACTTCATTTAAGTTATTTATTTTATTTGTAATTATTCAATTATTTTAATATAATTTGTTTTGATTTTACCATATTGCTATTTTGTAATCTCACAACATATACCCCTGGCCGCAGGTTGAGCATTTCGCTATATTTGCCATTGACGTTAATGGTTTTGCTGCTTATCAACCTACCTTGTATATCAAATATTTGAAGTTGTGCTTCACCAATTTCGCATATAATATTTAGTTGATTGTTGTAAGCCCAAATATTTAGCATGTCGGTTTTGTTGATGTCATTAATATCGGTTATGCCAAAATGCAAAACAAAGCGATTATTAATATCGCCTTGTGGTGAAGTAAACTCATAATCTTCCTCAATAATTTTATGCAATTTATTTAATACTTTGTCTTCTAAATAGAGCATGTTTGATGTAAAATTGATTGTGTTGGTTTGTATGCGGATAATATATGATTCTTCTTTTGGAATGCGAATCCCAAGTGGTATTGTTGTTTCTACGGTCATTTCAGGTATGCTGTTTACTGCAAGGTTTATTTCATCTTGTGAAATACAATATAATTGCGGAACAGATGAATTGAAGCTGAATAGTTTTAAGGCATCTTTGCGATCACGGTTAAAGCTGCATTCTTCCGACAGAGCAATCGAGGTTTCATCGTAATAGTTTTGTGAAGAGAGCCTGAGAACAAGTGTATTGTCTGTATCGGATGACTTTAAGTAACTACCTCCGTCATGGGTTTGCATGGTATTGGTAAAAGTAAAATTTTGATTATTTGCATCTATAGTGGCAAGAACAAAAAATCCCTGATTGGGACCTATAAACGCATCAGCAGCACCGCCATTAACAGTAACATATCCCTCCCCTCCACTTTTGTTTGGGTCGTAAACATATGCATAATGGTCCTGGAATTGTGTACGTATAGCCGTGTTCCAGTCGATGGACGATGAATACGGGTTGCTAATCAGGTTCCAACCCGTATTATAAGTCCATGTTTTGCTGTCACTATTTTTCAGGTTAAATGTAACATCCCCTGTATTGAGGTCTCCACTAAAGGTTTTGGTTGGGTTTTCAGCATCATAGGCTATCAAATAACCTTTGCCTGACAGTAAGTTGTCACCGTTGTTAACTGATACTTGGCTAAAATAAAGATCACCACTTGTAACTTTATAATTTACCCAAGTACCTGGTGATGGTTCATCCCATGCATAAAGGTCATCGCTACTACCAGGGGCAAACCCACTGCCGCTTATTGCCATTCCACTAACCGGTGCTCCTAGCATGTGCCACTCTTGTTCGCTTCCCAGTAAATAGCGTTCTGCATTTGTTTTGCCGCCATTGTTAATTTCTACTGCACCTAAAACAATTAAGGAAACATCACTGGTAGCATCGGATTCCAGAACAAGGTTTCCTGTTGTGATGTCCATTGTGGTGCCTGATTCAATGGTGATTTTTGTGTTTGGTTCTATCCGTACTTCCTGTGCAATAGTGAGGAAATGTAAAAGAAAAATGAACATTATCGTTACAACAATTGATTTTGTTTTCATGTTAATTTGATTTTATGTTACTGTTTAAGGTGCATTGGCCTTATGTTGGGTAAGGTCTATGTATAGTGCATATGCTCTATATTTCTCATTTATCTTTCTAAAAAGATTTTTATTATTTTTAATAATTAATAACACAAGCCGATTTATTTTTGAATATTTTCTGTTAATAAAACCATGCCTCAAAACAAAAAAAACTAATCGCCCTACAAAATAAAACAATATATTCCATATATCCTAAATAAATTTAAAAATAAATAAATAAAAATTCTATTTGTTAATGATTCGCTAACAAACCATGGGGATCAAATCTCAATTTTTAAATCTCAATTTGTCTTACCCTAAAATTGCTTGACGCAAAAATTAAGTTATAATGGAACAAAATTCTCCCAATTGAATTTTAATTTGTAAATTTATCACTTCATAATCCTGATTTTGTATTTTAAATTCAATTATTATATAGAATATAAATATATTTACAAAATAAAAAATTAGAATCAAATGAAAACAAAACTTATTCTATCATTATTGATGTTACAATCAGTAGTGTTATTTTCCCAACATAGAAATTGGTCAGACCCGATCTTTTTAACTGATTCCTTATCGGATAACACAAATTGTACAATTGCAACTATCCCATTTTGGTATGATGATATAAAAATTTTTGTGTTTTGGGAGAAATCGACAGATTCGTCTTCTACATCAATTTATTACAAAAATTTAACAGATATGGGTGAGCAGCAGTTAGCTATATCTTTAAATAATGTTCATCTTAAAAACCCAAAAATACTTAAGACTTATCATTACCCAAATTATATTGATGATTTATTCATTTTAATATTTGAATCAAATCAAAACAACAATATCGACCTTTATTATAGTGTATATTTATCTGGAGGAGTGTTTTTGGAACCAGAACAACTTACTGAATCTCTTTATGATGATAAAAATCTTAATGTCGGAAGTGATAATAAGGAAATTGTCTGGGAACAGGATGGGAAGATATTGAATTCGAAATTTATCCGTAATGATAGTACATTTACTTTTTCCGATCCAATTATTGTTGATTCCAACGAATGTTCAAAACCGGCTATTGGTAGTTCTGAACGGATAGTCTTCTACGAAAAGATAATTGACGATACTTTGAAAATATTTTTTTCAGAATGGAATTATATTCATTCTCAATGGGACACACCGGAAATGTTATTTTTCCCGGGAGAAAATATTTCTCCGACTTTAAATTCTTATGAAGATTATAATATTTACCCTGTTTGTTGGCAATTTATGCAAGATTCTTTATGGGATTTGTGTTTTTGTGATTCATATCATGAGATTTATACGGTAGATCTTATGCCGAATTATACTAAAACCTCACCATCATTTATTCAATATTACATTTCTCCAAAGAACAAATTTTTTGAAATGGAATACTTGTTAATGACTTTTGTTAGTGATTCGACAGATAATCAGGAAGTATATGTTCACGAAAATGAAAACTGGCCGGGGTATTTAATAAATCTTTCAAATTATGAGGGCATTGACAGAAATCCTCTATTGTTTGG
>Ga0207996_1002427_pt1 | contig 11364 bp, 8 predicted proteins | sample AntAceMetag02UKG_FD_184773 | JGI IMG/M metagenome (GOLD analysis project Ga0207996, IMG submission 184773) | Saline lake microbial communities from Ace Lake, Antarctica - Antarctic Ace Lake Metagenome 02UKG (SPAdes) (version 2) | ecosystem: Environmental > Aquatic > Non-marine Saline and Alkaline... | reverse complement strand
GGCAAAGGATTGGCTTTCTTTAGATTATTCCATGGAATATAACTGATCAGCTTTTTTACTTGTTCAAAACATTCCGCTTCACTTGTTGCATAAAAATGAGCATTACCTGTAATTTCAGCATGAACTTTTGCTCCCCCAAGTTCCTCCATGGAAATTTCTTCACCAAGAACAGTTTTAATAACTTCGGGTCCGGTGATGAACATTTTAGTAATTTTATCGACAACAAAAACAAAGTCGGTCAAAGCCGGAGAATAAACCGCACCACCCGCACAAGGCCCGAGTATTACGGAAATTTGAGGAATTACTCCGGAAGCTTGCGTATTGCGATAAAAAATTTCACCATAGCCTGCCAAAGAGTTAACCCCTTCCTGAATTCTTGCACCACCCGAATCATTAATTCCAATCAAAGGAATTTTCAGTTTCATGGCATGGTCCATTATTTTTAATATTTTTTTTGCATGCATCCAACCGAGGGAGCCACCGGCTACCGTAAAGTCTTGTGCATAAATACAAACCGGATAACCACTTAATTTCCCTGTTCCGGTAATAACACCATCACCGGGTAAATATTTCTTATCCATATCAAAATCTTTCCCCGCATGAACGGCAAAAAGATCGTATTCATTAAAAGTTTTTGGGTCGAGTAACGAAATTATTCTTTCTCTCGCCGTCATTTTTCCAATGGCTTTTTGCTTTTCAATAGCCTTTGATCCCCCGCCCTTTAATGCGTCTCGCATCCTCTTTTTTAAATCTGTGGTCTTTCCTTTTAAAGGCATAATATTAAGATTTTTATTTGTTTCCCTCTAATCTTCGAATCCAATATTGATTTTGCAAAAGTAAATATTTTTTAAGAAAACCGATTAGATAGAAAAGCAAAATATGGGAAATAAAGTGAAATAGGAAAATTGGGGGAAAGATGACTGAAATTTGACATAAAAACATTATTCTTAGGTTCTTAGAATTTAAACTGTAATCTTTAGGCTTTTGCCTTTTCTTTTCAGTCTTTACATTTTTCTCCACAGTTTTATTAACTTTGAATCTAAAATTTAAAAAATGAATATTGAAGGATTACGAGAATATTGTTTAAGTAAAAAAGGTGTTAGCGAAGGCTTTCCTTTTGATGAAACCACTTTGGTTTTTAAGGTTATGAATAAAATGTTTGCTTTAACCGATATCGAAAAGCCACTTTCGGTCAACCTTAAATCCGATCCCGAAGCCGCTATCGGACTCAGGGAAACATATCCGGCTGTTCAGCCTGGTTTTCACATGAGTAAGAAACATTGGAATACAATTTATATTGACGGTTCAATTGACGAAAAGCTAATTTTTGAATGGATTGACAATTCTTATGATTTAATTGTCGAAGGGCTTACTAAGAAGTTGAGGGATAAATTACTGGATTTATGATGATAGAGAAAAGTCGGCTTCTGTTTTTCAAATGCAAAACTTATTGTCATGTTATGTGTCTGTTATGTGTGTATTGGATAAATTTAATTTTTTTTCAATATGCTTATAATAACTCATTCAATAAATTTAAAATAGTAAAAATCCACCTTCTAAGAAGGTGGCATTAATTTGCACCCAAAGGGTGCTATAGGTCGAAACTCAATTGTTGTTCGTCCTCTCTTTTCTCCTGTTCCTCTTGATACTTCACATATTTTCTTATTTTATCTTCATCAAGACCTACTGTACTTGAACAATAACCTCTTGACCAAAAATGATTTCCCCAATATAATTTCTTCTTGAATTCAGGAAAGGTTTTAAATAACTTTATTGCTGATTTTCCTTTTAATATTCCCATTGCTTGTGAAATTGACATTTTGGGGACTATCGACAATATTATATGTACATGATCTTTTTGAATGTTCATTTCCAATATTTCAATATTTTTCCATTCGCACAAGGAACGTAACGTTTCTTCCATAAATTCCTTTACCTGACCATCTAATACCTTATATCTATATCTTGGTGTCCAAACTATGTGATAAACGTGATAATAAATTACATGTGATAACTTCTTGAATTTACTCATCTCTTTTTAATGCAAAGCTATAAAAACATGACCACCTTCGAAGAAGGTGGATTTATAATTTTATTAAATTTAAAATACTACAATTTTTGTGAGTTCTGTATTTTTATTCCGATGTCCATCCGCCGCCGAGGGCTTTATATAATACAACATAAGCATTGAGCAATTCTTGTCGCGTTTGAGAATAATCAAGTTGTGCATCAAAAGATTGCCTTTGCGAATCAAGTACTTCAAGGTAACTCGTAACACCTTTGTCATAACGATGTTGCGATAGTTTTTCAGCATTAACTGCTGCATTAAATCGAAACTGTTGAGCTGTAAATTCTTCATTCAATGTTTCAATTGTAATTAATGCATCTTCAACTTCTTTGAAAGCTTGAATAACGGTGTTTTCATAGTTTAGAAGAGTTACTTTTGCATTATATCGTTCAATTTCAACCTGTCTTTTATTTTTCCCGAATTGAAAAATCGGCCCTAACAAATTAGCACCTGCCGACCATGCCATTCCTCCGCTTGTCAGAGTTGAGAGATCATTACTGGCTATTCCAAGCAATCCTGTCAGGCTTATTGTAGGAAAACGCATTGCAATTGCTGCACCAACACGGGCATTTTGTGCCATATATTCTGCTTCAGCTTGTAAAATATCTGGCCTTCTTTGCAAAAGTTGAGATGGTAATCCGCTTGGAATTTCCGGTGGAAATTGCTGATCTGATAATTTTATTCCGGTGTGAATACTATCGGGATTTCGGCCTAATAATATACATAATTCACTTTCATTATTAGCAATATTTCGTTTATAAATAGGGATTGATACTGCTGCAATCGCTCTTTGTACCTGAGCTTGATTTAAATCAATCTCGGCAATAGTACCATAATCATATTTTGCCTGAATAATTATGAGGCCGCTATCACGTGAAGCCAAAGTGTTTTTTGAAATTTGCAGTTTAGATTTATTATCAAGTAAATTAAAATAAGCAGTAGTAACCGAGGATATAAGACTCATTTGAATTCCTCGCATATTATATTCATAAGCAAGTAATTCTGCACGGGCTTCTTCGGTTAGCCTGCGATATTTCCCCCATAAATCAATTTCCCAAACAAGTTCGGGGTAAACATTGTAATTCTTAGTAACTTTATCAGATTTAGCTCCTGTAAAGTTACCCCCGGAAACCCCGGCTGAAATATTTAGTGATGGATATATATTAGCTTTATTGTAACCTACTTTTGCCCGGGCAGCTTCAATCTTTGCGGCAGCCATAAGCACATCCTTGTTTTCATCCAAAGCTATTTTAATCAAAGTGTCTAAAATGGGGTCGTTAAACAAATTCCACCATTTTATGTTAACAATAGTATCTGTTGTTGATGTGTCAAACCTATAGGATGAAGGGCTTTGATAATTAGGTTTTACAAAATTTGAACCCATTTTGCATCCCGAAAGGCCTATTAATAATATTAAAATATAATAAATATATCTACTCATGACTAATTGTTTGATTTTTGTTAATTGTATTTTCTTTCTCAACTACCTGCGGTGTCAATTTTCTGTTTTTTTCATATCCTGCAATTTTTCCAATAAAAACAAACAACATAGGATACATAAAAACACCTAAAAATGTGGCTATTGTCATTCCACCCAACAATGCCATTCCCATGACTTGCCGTGGCTCGGCGCCTGCACCTGAAGCAACAACAAGTGGAAATACACCGAAAATAAATGAAAATGCAGTCATAAGAATTGGCCTGAAGCGTAACTTTGCAGCATTAATAGCTGAATTATAAAGCGAAAGGCCTTTTGAAAATTCATTCATGGCATATTCAATAATTAATATGGCATTTTTTGCTGCCATGGCAATAAGCATTACAAGTGAAATTTCCGTAAAAATATTATTTTCAAAAGTTTCGCTAAAGAACCGTGCAACAAAAAGGAATAGCATTGCTCCGAAAACAGCAAAAGGAGTACCGAGCAAAATACTTAGAGGCAATGACCAACTTTCGTATTGAGCAGCCAGTATAAGAAATACAAATATTAAGGCAAAAACAAACACAATATTACCTGAACCACCTGCTTCTCTTTCCTGATACGACATATTACTCCATTCATAACCCATGTCGGCAGGTAGAGTTTCTTTTGCGATCTCTTCAATGGCATCCAAAGCCTGATCGGACGAATAACCTTTTGCAGCGCTGCCTGTAAGTTCAACTGCCCTGAATAAGTTATAACGATTTGTGTAATCGGGGCCCGAAATATTCTCTACGCTTACGAGAGCGGAGAGTGGTAAACTAACACCATCATTATTTTTAACAAAAAACAAATTAAGTTGATCTTGATTTAATCTGTACCGAGGTTCAGCTTGTATATAAGCTTTATAAAGACGGCCAAAGCGATTAAAATCGTTAATATACGATCCGCCGAGAAATGTTCCAATCGTAGTATAAAGATCTTGCAAATCAACTCCAGCTTTTAAAGTTTTATCAATATTTATATCAATATATTTTTGAGGAACATTAGCCTGGAATGGCGAAAAGATATTACCGATTTCAGGTCTTTCCTGCGCAGTTTTAGCAAATTTTGCTGCTTGTTCTGCAAGATATTCGGGTGAGTTTCCTCCTTTATCCTGTAACATAAGTGAGAACCCCGATCCTGTACCAAGTCCTGGAATAGCAGGTGGGCCAAAAGCAAATGCAACTGCACCTTTTATGCTATATAGTTTTTTGTTTATTTCTTCTATTACTTGTGCAGCGGTTCTTTCACGTTTGTCCCAATCTTTTAACGAAACGAACATAAACCCGCCATTAGTTGATGTGCTTCCTGTCAGCAAACTAAATCCTGTAACATTTGTTGTAAAATTTATTTCTTCAATATCCATTAAAACATCTTCTATCTTCGAAGTGATTACGTTTGTTCGTTGAAGTGAAGCTGCATCAGGAAGTTGTACATTAACACAAAAGTAACCTTGATCTTCCTCGGGGATGAATCCTCCGGGAATAAATTTTGAAAGAATAAAAATGGAGCCCGAAAGAATCAGAATAAAGATAATGCTGCGGGTAATTTTCCGGGCAATAATTTTAGATAAATTCATGTAAGAACCGGTAAAACGATCGAAACCATTATTGAATCCTTTGAAAAATTTCCCTGCAATTCCTTTATAGGGTTTTGATTCTCTTAATAATAATGAACATAATGCCGGACTAAGAGTTAAGGCATTTATTGATGAGAATACCACAGATACAGCAATAGTTATTGCAAATTGCTGGAAAAGTCTTCCGGTGATCCCGCCCATAACCGAAACAGGAATAAATACTCCTACCAAAACAAGAGTAGTTGCAATAACAGGCCCGGTAACCAATTTCATAGCTTCAATAGTTGCTTTTTTGGGTTTCATTCCATTTGCTATATTTATCTGAACAGCTTCAACAACCACAATAGCATCATCAACTACGATACCAATTGCAAGTACAAGCCCGAGAAGAGATAATACGTTAATTGTAAAACCAAGTAAAGGAAAAACTATGAATACACCAATTAATGAAACTGGGATTGCAGCTGTTGGAATTAGTGTTGCCCGCCAATCTTGAATAAAAATAAAAACAACGAAAATAACAAGTGCCAGAGCTATTAACAGTGTAATAAATATTTCATGAATTCCTTCTGAAATAGCGAGTGTTGTATCAAGAGATATTTCATAATCAATTCCGGGTGGAAAACTTTTTGAAAGTTCTTTCATTATTGACTTGATATTCTCACCTGTTTCAATAGCATTTGAGCCCGGCATTTGATATATGGAAAGAAGAGCACAATTTTTCTTGTTTAGTCTTGTATAGGCGATATATGATTCAGCTCCAAGTTCTACTCTTGCAACATCTTTAACTTTAACTTGTGAGCCGTCAGGATTTGATCGTACTATGATGTTTCCAAATTCTTCTTCTGTTTGTAGCCTGTCGGGAAGCCGCACCGTATATGTAAATTCAATTCCCGGTGGAGCAGGTTCAGCTCCAAATTTTCCTCCGGGAACAATAATATTTTGCTCTTTTACAGCATTCATTATTTCAGGAATGGTTATGCCTAATTGTGCAAGCCTGTCGGGCTTTACCCATAAACGCATTGAATAATCACTAGAGCCAAGAACATCGACACTTCCAATTCCTTTTGTTCTGGAAAGCAGATCTTTGATATTTATAGTAGCATAATTCCCGAGAAAATTCTGATCATAATTATCATTTGTTGATGTTATTGCAACTAACATTAAAGGAAAAGAATATTTCTTTTTTATTGTTAAGCCATATTGTTTTACGTTTTCAGGCAATTTGGGTGTAGCCTGAGAAACCCTGTTTTGGGTAAATACGGTATTCATATCCGGATCGGTTCCTATTTCAAAGGAAATATCCAAATTCATAGTACCATCATTAGAGTTGGTTGATTTCATATAAATCATATTGTCAACACCATTAACTTGCTGTTCGAGAGGTGTTGCAATTGATTGTTCAACATTGATGGCGTTTGCTCCGGTATAAGAAGTACTTACCGAAACCATTGGAGGGGAGATGTTAGGGTATTGTTCCATTGGAAGGCCTAACATAAAAACTAAGCCGACAATTACAATTACAATGGCTATTACCATTGCAACAATTGGCCTGTGTACAAAAAAATTACCTTTTTCTTTCATAATTTGGTTTATTATTTCTTTTGGCCTTTTTCATTTAATTCAATTATTTCAGGTTTAACAGCCATACCTTCCCTGACTTGTTGTATTCCCTCATAAACTATTTTTTCGCCTTGGTTTATTCCTTTGGTAATTATGTAGTAACTATCAATACTCGGGCCTACTTCAATATCCCTTCTTTCAATTTTATTGCTATCATTTACAACAAATAAACTATATTTTCCCTGAATTTCGCTAACACATCTTTGAGGAATAAGTAGTGCATCATATTCAACATATATTTTACCTTTTACCCTTGCAAATTGGCCGGGACGCAAAATTTGTTGCGGGTTTGGAAAAGATGCCTGAAGTAAAATTGAACCTGTAGAAGGATCTACTTCCCTGTCAATGAAATCAATTTTTCCTTTATGTTTGAATACCGAATTATCGGAAAGTATTAATTCCAAATTATTTTCATTATGCTTAGGCCCTTCTTTAAATTGTCCAATGTTTTTTGACGAATCAATTTTTGCAGCCTTTAAAGCATATGCTAAATAATAATTCTCAGGCAAAAAGAATTGTACTCTGATTGTGTCGATTGTGGAAACAACATTAAGAATAACAGGATTTGGGTCTCTGCCAACAAATTCGCCGATCTTAGCTTTTGTTTTACCAATAATACCATAAATAGGAGATTTTATTTTTGAATAACTTAATTGTATTTTTGCCTCTTTGAGATTGGCTTTAGCAGCTTTGACCTCAGCTTCACAAGCACTTTCGCTTGCAAGAGCCGCATCAAGGTCGCTTTCACTTACGGCTTTCATTTTGGCAAGAGGTTTAGTTCTTCGCAAATCATTTTGTGCTTTGACTAAATTTGTTTCTGCTTTTGCGAGATTGCTCTCTTTTTCGGCAACCTGAGCTTGGTATGTTTCATGGTCGATTGAATACAGGAGTTGTCCTTTTTGAACCGAGCTGCCTTCATTAAAATAAATCCCGTCTAACCATCCTTCTACTCTGGCTCGAATAGGAATGTCATAAAGTCCGTAAACTTGTCCGACAAATTCATGGAAAATAGGAACATCTTTTTGAACTACTTCTACGACTGGAATTTCAGGCGGATGTAAAGGTTCTTGTTTCTGGTTTTTACAAGCATTAAACGTAAAAACAAACATTACACCTAATGTAAACATCCTAATAAAATAATCAATTCTTTTCATTTTAGTCTGGTCTTTTATTTAATGATTGAAAAATATAAATACTTACAAATCTGGATATTATTATAGCAACATACATTACTCCAATAACAGCCTCAATGTTTGAAGTCGCACGGGCTTGAAGAGAAACCGCTGATATGTCTCCATAGCCTGTTGATGTTAATGTTGTGAAGCTGTAATAAACAAAATCAAAAACATTTAATTTTTGAGATATGCCTTCAATATTATTGATACAAAAGGAACTCGGAGTAGTGCCTTCAATTAATGAATATAATAATGAAAATGAAATACCAATTAGAAGATAAACAACTATTGCTCCATAAATTATATTTGCATCTACCTGTTTTGCACGAAAAAGGCTCTTTAGAAGTAATCTAATCACATAAATATAAAATACTATTTGAAAAATAACACTAAACACTAACAGATACACTTTTGACTCAATAATTATTGAATGCCATATTCCCAAAAAAGCTAAGATTGCTATACTTATTGCAATAAATATTTGATGTTTTTTTATTCCGACCGCATAAACAGCCGCTATCAGAACAAAAGTAGAAAACATATTTAAAGCTATCAACCTTGTTTTTGGGTCTTCGAAGAAAGTGTAAAATGTCATTTGAATTATTACGGCAAGTAAAAGATAATAATTGTTGCCGTTTTTAAAAAATTTAGGCTCTAAACCCATAGTGTATTTTTGCTACAAATATATGAATTATTTTTGTATGGTGTTTAAAAAATCATGATATTATGGAAATAAATAAGGTGGTATTTAGTGGAAATATACTTATCTCATTAACTTTCACCAATAATTCTGTTCAGTTTTTAGGTACTAAAACAGTAAAAAAAAATTAAAAACTATACTTCAACCTTAAATAAAACATTTTACCATAATCGCCAAATTCTGTGTCTTTATCACCCCAGAAAAATTGCCCCATAAATAATAAACCAAGGTCTTCGATTAGTGAAAAATCAAGAGAAGGCCCGAGAAAAACCGATTTATCATTAGGATTAAAAATACTCGAAACATCTAATTTTAATAAGGGTGTGATCGGATAAGTAACTCTTCCGAAAACTGAATATTTTGCTCTGGTAGGATTTTTAGCATCGATTTTCATATTCATAGCCATAAAATTTCCCATACCTGCTGGGCCTGTTGTGCCGGAAGTGTTTAGAAGAAAAGCTGACTGAATGTATAAGCTGCTTTTGAATGTATAATTTGCACCTATCGATGCAAGAAAACTTGCCGTTGAATCCGAAAAATTCTCTTTCGACCTGAAATACGACATTTCTCCGTTAATTCCTGCCCCCTCAATTTGCCCCGAAAATCCACAACCTGCAACAATATCATCGTCCATTACTCCTCCAAGAAACTGAAAGTCGTAATTCCATTTATTGAAGCGATACATTCCGGCAATTGTTACTTTATCGTTATGATTTATTTTAGAAGCAAACTGCACAGAAGATGTCAAGCCTGTATAATATTGAACTTTAATAGCATCGCAACCTGCATGCTCAATATAATCGAAATCGAAATAAGAGAAAGAATTAAAAATATCGTTAGGTATCCAAACAAGATTTACGCCCCAATTTATTCGTTGACGTCCAACCTTTGCTTCAAAATTTCCTTTTGTATATTCAAAATTCAAACGATCGAGATTAGTATATAAAAAACAGGAACTATCGTTAGTAATATTTTTTGTGAGATCAAAAAATCCGTCATCTTTCTCCATGGCATCTGCATAAAAAGGATAATATGCCTGTATCATTTGTCCGTAGTTAAAAATATTTCGCATTCCGACGTGGGCCGTAATGCTGTTGGTTGGGTACCATCTTAAATCCAAGCGGTTATTAATGGAATTCATGGTTTGCCATTTGCCTTTGAAATCTTTTAACCAAACTGTTTCAAGAGTTTCTAAATGGCCGGTGAGTGAATATTTTTTTTGGCTGAATCCCGACAATCCGAAAATTAAAATTGTTAATAAGACAAAACTGATTTTTTTTATATTAGGATTTTTTACCATAACTTTTATTTTATTAACCGCTAAGTCCGTTAAAAGACGCAAAAAAATTTGCGTTTCTTTGCGGTTTATTATTAATCATATTACATCTAAATTTATTGATATATAAATATTAATTTTGCAGTTTTCATAAAACTGAACTTAAGTTCGTTATGTCTTTAATGCTTATTGTTTTCTGCAGATTTCTGATATTTTTTTTCTGTAGTAATCAGAGAAATCTGCGAAAAAAATTATCACGAATCAATCTTTTCATCTTTAACTACAAGTCCATCATCAATAGTGATTATTCTTCTTGCTTTGTCCATTACTCTTTGGTCGTGAGTTGAAAAAATAAAGGTAATTTTTGAATCTAAATTCATTTTCAGCATCATATCAAGCAAATCACTCGTTGACTTTGAATCAAGGTTGGCTGTCGGCTCATCGGCGAGAATAAATTTTGGTTTTGATGCCAAGGCACGAGCTACCGAAACTCTTTGTTGCTGTCCTCCTGAAAGGTCGCCGGGACGATTGTTGATTTTGTCACCAATTCCAACAGCATCAAGAAGTTCTTTTGCTCGCTTACTTCTTTCCGTTTTCGATTTTCCCTGCAATTGCATAATAAATGCAACATTTTCAATAGCAGTTAAAACCGGTATTAAATTATAAGCTTGGAAAACAAAACCAATATGATTTAAACGGTAGTCAATCAATTGACGAGATTTTAAATGACTAATATTTGTACCGTCGATTATTATTTCACCATCAGTAGGAGTATCTAATCCACCTACCATATTTAAAAATGTGGTTTTGCCCGAACCCGAAGGCCCAACAATTGCCGAAAATTCACCTTCTTGAAAACTAAGGTCTATACCGTTAACTGCTTTAACCGGAATTTTTGTATCCGTATAAATTTTATGTAAATTTTTAATATCTATTATTCCCATGGTATTTTGTTTTTTGTTTCTATTGTATTTTTAATGGTATTATTTTTATTCTTGCATTTTATCATTGTTTTATTTATGCTTCTTCTCGTACAGCATCAGCAGGATTTAGTTTTAAGGCTTTTAGTGCCGGATAAATTGATGAGATTATGGCTGTAATAACCACAAGTATTGCGGCCTCTATATAGAAAATACTGTTTGCTTGTAAATAAACAATTGAACTATATCCTAAAGAGTTAAAACCTTGGCCAATAATAGCAAGATCAATTCCGTGGACATTAAAATAATTAACAATTAATATGCTTATTACAATCCCAAAAACCCCTCCAATTATTGAAAGAAAAATTGTTTCAAGCATTATCATACTGAAAACCTTTTTATGGTTCATCCCTATTGCCATAAGCATTCCAAGTTCTCTAACTCTTTCCATTACAACCATCAACATTGTGTTGACTATTCCGAAAGCAAGAGCAATTAAAATAATTACAAGAAAAATATATGACATAATATCCATCATTGAAGTCATGGCATTAAGTGTGG
>Ga0207996_1002426_pt1 | contig 11367 bp, 11 predicted proteins | sample AntAceMetag02UKG_FD_184773 | JGI IMG/M metagenome (GOLD analysis project Ga0207996, IMG submission 184773) | Saline lake microbial communities from Ace Lake, Antarctica - Antarctic Ace Lake Metagenome 02UKG (SPAdes) (version 2) | ecosystem: Environmental > Aquatic > Non-marine Saline and... | reverse complement strand
CAGTACATCCTCCGGCACCTCAACGGTATACCATTCATGCCCGCACCCGCCGTCTTCCTCAAGATGAACAATTTTCCGCCTCTTGACCAATACGCCCTTGAAATCAACCTGTGAATAGCTCCCAAGCGCCTTTGTAATCGTTACTTCTTTGCAAATAGGACAATATTTCATACCCATTGTTTTCCTCCTTGGAAGGATGCATCCTGAGACGGATGCACCCACTTTTTTTTAATTGACCGCGCCGATCCCTTCATTTGACAAAATTTCGCTGAATTCGTGGGACAACTGATCTCCAATAAAATCATCCACATCCCTGACTGTTTGTTTTTCTCGAAATGTTTTCATCATTTTTTTTATATCATCATTGGTTTTTTCGCTTAACACATTAACAGCTGTGGTTCTTTTCCCGGGGGCATCCCCGTCATCAAGGACGCTATCTTCAACAACATTGACTGATTCATCACTATTTCCCGCCTGGCCAGCATCACCATGGTCCAGCTTCAAATCATACGCCTCATAAAAGTCACCGCCTTTATCCCAACGTTGATCACCAGTCAGCTGAAATGGTGATGGCAGACTTTTACCACCAGAAACGAATAGATATGCTTTTCCTGACCGCTTCGCTTTTTCCAGTGCCAAATCACCATCAAATTCAGCTCCGGTTTCATCAAACCAGCCCAATGCACCCTTTTCAATCAACTGTTTTGACCATTGGGAAATCGCCGCAGTCGTCACGCCAGTCCTTTCCGCAAGATCCCGAGGAGTCATCATTCCTGCTTTCTCAATAAACTGAATCCTGTCATCCGTGTATCTTTTCACACACCCCAGACTTTCAGCAAAGGATTCTTCAAGCAACTGATACACAATGGCATAATCCGAATAGTCGGCAATAAACCGTCCCTGCTCGTCTCTACGGCGTTGTTTCTGATAAAGGAGTGTAATGGTCTTGATGCCTGACAAAACCCGCTTAAACGCCCGTCTCGCGGATACAGGCAATGATCCCTTTCGACTAACAAATGCAGCAATATCCTGAGCATACGATATCACCACACCCTCTGAAATCAGGGAATCATGATAATGTCGATATGCCTTGAAAATCTTTTCGTCGACCGGGTTACCAACACTCGCTGCCATGTCAGCAGTCCGCTCTATGATATCCCTGGTTTGCATATTCGTTGTATTCGGATGTGATGTAATCATGCGGTCATCGAGCTGATCTTCCAGTTTCCCCTTGATGGTTGTCGTCAATAATGATGTAGGCCCGGCAATCTTTTTAACCAGCGTTACTCGTTTCTTATCTTTAAACCCGGTGTATTGATATTTCAGGTGACCCTCAGAAACTAAGGTTCTTATGGCATACGCTTACATCATCCTGAGCGCTTGGCGCAAGTAATAAAAGGAGTAAAGCATGCCTATCCGATTAGCACATGTTCGTCTGATTTTTAAGGATTCGTATGTGCCTATACGCCTTAAAGTCCGGGCATAATCTGGCATGCAGGATCATACACCAAAATGCCAACCTGTGTTAATCGGATAGGCATGGAGTAAAGTTTGTGGATGGAACAGAAAAAAAACGGATCGCCGCCTAATTTTTCCATACACAACTCTTGACTATAACTCGTTTTAGGATTGGCCACCTTTAGGTGGCGTATGGTTTTATGACCGCTTTGAGCGGTTCACTAACAATCCTCCGGATCTCTGGAGAATGCCTACAGCAAAGGTGCTTCAATGGTTCTGCTGTTGCAATCATACTGGCAGAAAAGCATGGACTTGTCCCGGTCAATTTCATATGTCGAGCTATCCGTCCATCCGGAATTTACCGAGCATTTCATTGACAATCTTGATTTTCCTGATACATATCTATGGTAGACTTGCTGATTTTTATCCGAGGTTCAATATTTTCAGACAGAAAAAAAAGATGAGGAAATTTTCAATGGAGCCGACCAAAAATGATAAAAAATCAGATGAGAATTCAAAGACAAATGAGAATTCGTCATCAGAGATTGAAGCGCTTCTTAATAAGTTAAGAAAAACGGGAACCACTGCCATACTCACCATGAACAAAAAAGCGCAAATAACAATGTCAAACTGGGCATATAATCTTGTAGATCAATACGATGCTAATCTCAAAAACAACCCGGTGAAGCTCAAAGACACCGCGGAACTTCCATGCTCAAAAATGGATGTCAAATTGGCCATTAAACTCTTAATGTTGGCATCTGTTGAAAAAAGATTAGACGATAATGCGATTGTTAACTTAAAGGATAAATTTGTCGGTTTGGGTTCATTTCAATCCATTGATCAAGAAGATATTGTAAAATTAATAAACCATATCAGCGACATTCAAAAAAATTCAATGGACTCTGACACACCATCTTTTCCAGAGTTAAATAAATACATGGATTTGATCCTATCGGAACAGAAAGCCTTGCTTGACGAGATAAACAGCTTCATTGAAGACATTCGAAAAATAAAATAGAATTTTTAAATAAAGCAACCATTCACAAAAAGGGCGAGTTTTCCAATATAGTGATACCAAAGAGGTTATAAAGTGATACTTGTTGTCGGTGAAATCTTATTCGATGTATTTGAAAAAGAAAAGCAGCTTGGCGGGGCCCCTTTTAATTTCGCCTATCATCTCAAAAATTTCGGATTCCCGGTGCGCTATATTTCACGCATTGGAAACGATACCCATGGAAAAGAGATTTTAAACAAGTTAGAGCGGCATCATTTTAACATCGATGACATCCAAATTGATGACAAACATGATACCGGCACGGTCATGGTTGAACTCAGCTCATCAGGTAATCCGACTTTTCACATCAAACCCGAAGTGGCTTATGATTATATCAATTATCTTCCAAAAGAGCATTCATCGCTCATTGATACGGCTGACTTTATTTATTTCGGGACGTTGGTGCAAAGAAGCAAACAGGGATTCGATAACATTCAAAAGTTCATGGATCTTCGACGCTCTGATGCCATTTGCTTTTATGATATCAATTTGAGGCCGGACTGTTATTCTGACAAAGTGATCCTCACCTCCCTTGAACACGCTGATATACTGAAACTTAATACACAAGAACTTGATGAATGTAAGAGAATCTTTCGATTTTCAAAAGATAACGATGCCTATATTCACTTTTTAATGGATCAATACGCATTGAAATTTGTCGCAATAACCTGGGGAGACAAGGGAAGCGAATTATACACTAAAGACGGTAACTTCCACGCAGAAACAAACCGTGTTTCGTCGATCGTCGATACTGTGGGCGCGGGAGATGCCTATTCTTCAATGCTGGCCATTGGGATTATAAAAGGATGGGAACCTGCAAAAATGATATCCATGGCATCTATGTTTGCATCGCACATTTGTGAAATTAGAGGCGCCATCCCCGAGTCCCAGGAGTTTTATGAACCTATTAAGGAAATGATTGAAAATGGAGGCTAACATGAGTTCCAAAGGTTTTTACATCCAAATGTTCAGCATTCATGGTTTGCTGCGATCCGGAAATATGGAACTGGGCCGTGATGCAGATACCGGAGGTCAAATCAAATATGTTATTGAATTGGCAAATGCCATCAGTCAACGAGAAGAAGTGAGACAGGTCGAATTGTTTACGCGATTGATTTCTGATAGGGCCGTATCCAGCGATTACGCCAAACCGGTTGAACATGTCAACGACAAATTCAAAGTAGTCAGAATTCAGTGTGGTGGACGGAAATACAGGCGAAAAGAACTTCTATGGCCGCACTTGGATGAATTTGTCGATAAAACCATTAAATACATTAAGCAACAGAAAATGATACCCGATATTGTACACGGTCATTATCCCGATGCGGGATATGTGGCCATGCAGTTGTCGGAGCTTTTTGGAATTCCGTTGATTTATACTGGCCATTCCCTTGGCCGTTCAAAGCTGCGCAGCTTCTTGAATGACGGTATGAAAGAACCGGATATTATAAAGAAGTACAAGATCGATTACCGCATACAAATTGAGGAAGAGATATTAAAACACGCAGACCTAATTGTTACCAGCACCAGTAATGAAATCAAGGAACAATATGGCCAATATGAAAACAAAAACGTACCACAATTTAAGGTCATTCCTCCGGGATTGGATGTCGAAATATTTTATCCTTTTTATCATGACATGTTGCCTGAAACCGAAAAAGATGAGTCCGAAAAGTATGCCCAGGCCTCAGTTCTTGAAGAACTCAACCGATTTTTCATTCATCCGGATCGTCCATTGATTCTGTCTCTGTGCCGGCCCGACAAACGCAAAAACATTTCCGGTTTAATCACAGCATACGGCGAAGATTTAGAGCTTCAATCTATGGCCAACTTGGCTGTTTTCGCAGGGATTCGTAAAGACATTTCCAAAATGGAAGATAATGAACGCGATGTTCTGACAGAAATCCTCTTGCTGATGGACAAATATGATCTTTATGGAAAAATCGCCATTCCCAAAAAACACGACTTTGAGTTTGAAGTGCCGGAACTATACCGAATTGTGGGTGATAAACGAGGCGTGTTTGTCAACTCTGCGCTTGCCGAGCCATTCGGCCTTTCTCTAATTGAGGCAGCCGCCTGCGGTGTGCCAATCGTTGCGCCTAATGACGGAGGACCACTGGATATCATTAAAAATTGTGAATGTGGGCTTCTCGTTGATACAACCGAAACGGGCGAAATAGGAAGCGCCATCAAACAGATCATCACCGATAGCGAAAAGTGGAAACAGTATTCTAAATCTGGAATAATGAACATACGAAAGCACTACACCTGGAAAACCCATGCAAAGACCTATGTAAACGAAATTAAGCATACCGTTGAGAGCCTTGATAGGGAAAAGATGAAGGTCGCTGTTCCATCAGATCCCATTGGCAGACGTTTGGCTAAACTAAACTATTTTATTATTACGGATATCGATAATACATTGATTGGCGAACAGAATGACCATTTGGGCGAATTGCTGGATTTATTAAAAAGGCACCGAGAAATCATCGGTTTTGGTGTAGCAACCGGACGGACAATCGATTCAACTAAAGCATATCTTGAAAAACACGGCGTTCATTCTCCAGACATCATTATATCATCTGTAGGAGCTGAAATTTACTATGGAAAAAACATTCATTATGCTAAAGGTTGGGATACCCATATATCGGCCAAATGGGATAGAGAAAAGATCGTCAACACACTTGCGGAACTTCCATTTTTGACCTATCAGGAGGAGGCAACCCAACGTCAATTTAAAGTCAGCTACAACATGCAGCCGGGCAAAGATAGGCTTTCGAAAATTCATGAGCTGCTTCTTCGCAGTAAATGCCGCTACATGCTCATCTATTCTCACGACAAACATATTGACATCCTTCCTTATCGGGGATCAAAAGGAAAAGCATTGCGTTATCTCAGTTACAAATGGGAAATCCCTTTAAATAACTTCCTTGTGTGTGGAGATTCAGGCAATGACGAAGAAATGCTCCGGGGAGATCCGCTTGGCGCCGTTGTTGGGAACTACAGCCCTGAGCTCGCAAAACTTAAAGGGCAACGAAACATCTATTTTGCAAAGCAAAAATATGCCGGTGGTATTTTAGAGGCCATTGGACATTATAAATTTTTAAAAAAAGCACAATATAAGGCTGACAAATGATGAAGAATTTACTGGGATCAATTATTAGAAAAAACGAGTACAAAGATTTCAAAGGACTCGTCTCCTTTATGACGAATCAACACCAAAATATATATTTAAGAAACGAAATTATGCAGTTGTTCCGTGAGTATTGTGATCAGAATCGGAAGACAAAGAAATTTCAAAAAAGCTCTTCGTTGTTTGATTTTCTTAAGAAAGTGCAGGAGCTTTTTATTACCAAAGAACATCTCGTTCTGATTCACCGTTATGCCATTGCAAAGTACCGTTTTTATATGGTTCGACGAGACGGGGAATACATGGAAGAAATTACACTTTCAAAGTATTTGGATCTAAAAGATGATTATGCAAGGCAAAAGAGAAAAGACGGCTACCATCTTCATATTGATTTCATGCCGTTTTATGATTTCTCACCATCCATGCGCGACACTCGCTCTATTGGAAACGGTATCCGTTTTTTGAATCGATATTTAAGCAGCAACATTTTTAGCCGACCGGACGAGTGGAATGCAAAACTGTTCGAGTTCATTAAGCTTCATCAATATAATGGCCGGCAGTTATTGGTAAACGATATATTAGTCAAAGACTTGGAAGCATTCTACACTAAACTTGAACAGCTCTTGGAATGGCTCAGAAAAAAGAAACCTGAAACACCATTTTCCAGCGTTGAAGCAAAAATGAAAAAATCCGGATTCGAGGTCGGTTGGGGCAATACTGTGGGGCGGATTATCGAAACCGTTGAAACACTTCAAGGCCTCATCAATGAACCCACCGATGAGCTGTTGGAGCGATTTATATCTCGCGTCCCTATGCCGTTGATTTCAAAAATTGCCATTATCTCACCCCATGGCTGGTTTGGCCAAACCAATTCACTGGGCAAGCCCGATACCGGTGGTCAGGTGATATACATCCTCGACCAGGTGCGAGCCCTGGAACGGCATTTGAAAACAGAAATTCAGTTGACCGGATTGGACGTCGATCCAAAAATTATTGTCCTGACCCGGTTGATCCCTGAAGCTGAGGACACCAGTTGTAATCAACGACTGGAAAAAATTTTTCAGTCTGATAACGGCTGGATATTACGGGTTCCGTTTCGGGATGAGCAGTATAATATTGTCAAACACTGGGTATCCCGTTTTAAGATCTGGCCATATCTGGAAACATTTTCAGAAGATGCATCAAAAGAGCTGCTCGGAGAATTTCAGGGGCGTCCTGATCTGATTATAGGTAACTATTCAGACGGAAATTTGGTGGCCTCTTTATTATCGGATAAGTTTGACGTCATTCAATGTACCATTGCACATGCCCTGGAAAAAACGAAATATGCATTTTCTGATATCGGATGGCAGGACAACGAGCAAGACTACCATTTTTCAATGCAATATACCGCCGACATTTTTTCAATGAACAAATCGGACTTCATCATCACCAGCACACTACAGGAGATCATCGGTACAGAAGACACCATGGGCCAGTACGAATCCTATCAATTTTTTACTTTGCCGGATCTGTACCAAGTCATTAGCGGCATCAACCTGTTCGCACCAAAATTTAATGTCATACCACCGGGAGTTGATGAAGAACTTTATTTTCCCTATTATGAAAAAGAAAAGCGTATCGAGCACAAATGGAAGCAGTGGGAAAAACGGCTTTTTTATGATGAATCCAAAGATATTTTTGGAAAGCTGGATGATCCTGATAAGCCATCTGTTTTCACTATGGCCCGATTTGATAAAATTAAAAATATCACCGGTCTCATTCATGCATTCGGCATGAGCAAAAAACTCCAGAAATCATATAATCTCATTTTCGCCGCCGGAACGATTCATATTGAAGACTCCAGCGACATTGAAGAGAGAAGTGAAATTACCAAAGCATACGATCTTATTGAACGATTTAATTTACACGGGAAAGTCCGTTGGCTCCCCAGTATCAACAAATTGGATACCGGGGAGGTCTACAGAATAATTGCTGACCATAAAGGGTTTTTTGTACAACCGGCGTTGTTTGAGGCCTTCGGTTTGACGGTTATCGAAGCGATGGCCTCGGGTCTTCCAACCTTTGCACCCAAATTCGGCGGGCCGCTTGAGATTATTGAATACGGGGTCAACGGCTTTTTACTTAACACAAGCAAACCAGAACTGATATCAAAAAGCCTCGATAATTTCATCGATCAATGTGAAGCAGATAAAAATTTATGGAAAACCATATCTGAAAACGGGGTTCAACGCGTTCATGATAGTTTTAATTGGAAATCCTACAGCCAGCGCCTCATCAACCTTACCAAACTATATGGATTTTGGAGATACACTGTTTCAGGTAAAGGTATGCTTGAAATGGATCGATACTGTGATTTAATTTATCACTTTTTGCTTAAAGAAAGAGCCCAACAGGCTGAAACCATACCATCAATGAACTCTTCTCTTTAATTTTGCCTCTTCAGAAAATGTTTATTTTCAGGATCCGTAATCGAAATAAATAAGGCAGATACTATGTATTTTGGTCTTTCTTTCGGTCTTCAAACTTTTGATACTTGAGAAAATAACTGATAAAAATCGAACGTGTCAAAACCTGACAACATAACTTGCCATAATCCCAATTTCATTACACTACAGCTTTTTATCAAAAATATACGATTCATTGCCTGCTGACCATCCTGCTGTCAATAAACAACAAAACCCCACCTCTCAGCATTCATTGAGAAACGGGGTCTTTTTTATATTCATCGTATCTGCTTATCCCTATCCGTTAAAGGTTAAGAATGCTTCAGATCTTCTTATTTAAGCAAACATGCAATAGAGAGATAGCGAATAATAGTTTGAAAGTCAAGTTTTGAATGAAATCGTATTAATTTACAAACAGTTCATAAGGCAAGTTGTCCGACAAGAACAATTCTGAAAAAGTATTCTTACCCATCAATTCCCAGTACATCCTCCGGCACCTCAACGGTATACCATTCATGCCCGCACCCGCCGTCTTCCTCAAGATGAACAATTTTCCGCCTCTTGACCAATACGCCCTTGAAATCAATCTGTGAATAGCTTCCCAGCGCCTTGGTAATCGCCACTTCCTTGCAAATAGGACAATATTTCATACCCATTGTTTTCCTCCTTATTTTTATATTATTGCACCAACGTTATCAATTGACAATATATCACCGAATTCATAAGCCAAATCCATCACTTCTGTTTCGTCCGGTACACATTTTTCTTGATTTTCTCGAAATGTTTTCATCATTTTTTTTATATCATCATTGGTTTTTTCGCTAATCACCTTAACACCTCCATCAATCAGGTCGGTATCATCAGAAGAAAACAAGATGCTCTGCTGACAAGGTCCTTAAGGAAGATTTTTATTCCCCAAAGTCCAACAGCAGAGGTGTTCAGGCAAATTATAATTATGTTGCAGGATAATTTTGAGTTATGTTGTGAGTCTTTGTAACCAGCTGTTATTATATTAAATATTAATTTCTATAACCTTGGCTAATATCTCTATAAATTTCAATTGGATAGGTAGACACACAACATAAGGCGAGCAAACACAGATTTTGACAGTCACGATTTTTCTGGGATATACTCAATAAATCAGTGGTTTTTAGTTGATACTGACAAAGAACTTGACTTTAGTTACCCCTCCCACTATAGAAAATAGAATACTAAAATACATATAGTTTCATTTTCATATTCGCCTCAAGCAGACCTTTCTTTGTTTCATTTCTCCACATAAAAGCAAATTTCTAATGGCTTAGACATATTAAGCTTTAAGGCCATTTCAAAGACAAACGGATAAACATGAAATTATTCCTTACGACAGGAAGATTGAAACTGCCAATGTAATGCCCCCAGAGGGGATCAGGCTTCCTTCTGGAGGTCAATTGTGTTGGCCAATCAGAAAGATTAGATAATATTCAAAATTAAAGGGATAAAGACGGAGGTTAAATCATGGGAAAGTACATGGCACTTTAAAAGATTGGGGTGCCTTTCTTGCTGAATCTAATGGTTATGCTGTATGGGAAGGATCTGAGATCGATGTGATGAAAACGATACAGCAATACGTACCATTTTGCATATTTGAAGTGCATCCAATCGCGACTGCAGACCTTGTGAATGAAATGCTATCTTCCATGACTGGCTAATAAAATGAACGGTAGCCTCAAACAACAACGTAAATCCGCTATCAGACCTGGCCCAGGGGACATTAACTAAGTGCGTTCCACATTTTTCACACTTGGTCCTCGGCACTCTGGCAGTCAGGTACGCTTCGTACTGGAAGAAGTTTAGATGCCGCCACGTTTTCTCCACTGTGTCGAATGCATTCAAACCAACCTGCTCACATTTAGGGCAGTTAAGGTTCTTCCTCTGGGAAAATCAAGACGGATGTCCAAGCGTTTCTCATCGAGGTTAAATTAGGATGCGGACACCTGCCAAGGAGGCCACCATGCTTTGGACTATATCTTTGATTTTACTGGTTTTATGGGGGTTGGGATTGATGGCCGGGACCACGTTGGGCGGCGCCATTCATGCCCTGCTGGTCATCGCCATCATTGTGGTGCTGATCCAGATGCTTCAAGGACGAAGACGGGTGTAGCCCGTTGGACCGTCGTCGGGAGAGACGAGGTAATCATAAAAAAGGAGTGACTGTTATGAAAAAAAGACGTGGGGTTATCGGCTGTTTGGTTCTGATTTTGTTTATCGCCACCTTTGTGGCCTGCGCATCGACCTCCAAACAGGAAGGCGCCGGAGAATACGTTGACGCTTCGGTCATCACGACCAAAGTAAAATCGCTGCTGGTCGTGGATGATTTTCTCAAATCATTCAAGATCGGTGTTGAAACCTACAAGGGCACCGTTCAACTGAGCGGATTCGTCAATTCTCAAAAAGCGATCGATAAAGCAATCAAAATCGCAAGCAGCGTCAAGGGAGTCAAATTCGTCAAGAATGATCTGGTCGTCAAATAGGCGGGCGATGAAAGGAGAAATACGATGCCGTTGATTCAGTTAGTCATTATTCTGGTTGTCGTTGGGGTGATTCTATGGGTTATCAACAGCTACATACCGATGCAGAACACCATAAAGAAAATTCTCAATGCCGTGGTGGTCATAGCCGTGATCATCAGGCTACTGAGTGTTTTCGGGATTATAGGCTCCCTGTCATCGTTTAGGTTGGTTGCCAGCAAAGGACCATATGCCATCGAAAATCCTGATACCTTGTTATGACAGTCAAGGACGTCTGATCAGAATTAGATTTCGCATTGATAATCCAAAACCGGGACAGGAAAGATATCGAATAAGCAAGGGAAGTAATTCTTATTTTCCTTCCCCATTAGGCCTATCTAATGGAAAGCCGGTGGTGCTGGTAGAATCTGAATTAGACGCAATTCTTGTTGCTCAAGAGGCTGGTCCGAGGGTGGGTGTTTTGGGCATTGGAACTACTGGAGCTAAATTTACTCCTGCCATGGTCAGATATTTAAATGAAAAAATCCCTCTCATTTTGATAAGTCTTGATAATGACCGGGGTGGAAGGGATAAGACAGCCAGTTTGATAAATGAGCTGCATAATGCTATTAATTGGCGTGTTCCTGAAAAATACGGTAAAGACCCTGGAGAAGCATGGAAACGGATGAGTATTGATAAATGGGTAGAAGCTGGCTTAAAAGGTTGTCCTTTTTGTATCTAAGCTAAAAAAAATGTAACGGAGCTTGACATGCGTAAAAAAAGATG
>Ga0207996_1002424_pt1 | contig 11383 bp, 8 predicted proteins | sample AntAceMetag02UKG_FD_184773 | JGI IMG/M metagenome (GOLD analysis project Ga0207996, IMG submission 184773) | Saline lake microbial communities from Ace Lake, Antarctica - Antarctic Ace Lake Metagenome 02UKG (SPAdes) (version 2) | ecosystem: Environmental > Aquatic > Non-marine Saline and Alkaline... | reverse complement strand
TTATATCCCAGCCTGCAATCTTAGGAAGATGAGCCATGCCTTTAGCCCTTCGTTCCTCTGCCTCCAGCAATAGAGTTTTCCAAACATTCGCATCATGCCCCTTCCATCTGAGAAATGCATAATTCTCCTGCTGCAGCAGTCCGGGAGCAGTATCAGTGGCCATTAAAGCTGCCTCAATGGGGATGGTTCCTGAGCCGCAGAACGGATCAATCAGAGGTTCCATTTTTGCAGCTTTTTCCGGCCATCCTGCTCGAAGCAGAAGTGCTGCAGCCAGATGCTCCTTTAAAGATGCTGATGAATCACTCCTCCGGTAGCCGCGCTTATGAAGACTCCTGCCTGAAAGATCCAGATAGAAAGATCCGTGGATTCCATCCATATGAAGATGGAATATTACATCGGGGTTCTTTGTATCAACTGAAGGCCGTTCGTCATAGATTTCACGGAATTGGTCCGCAATTGCATCTTTTACCTTTAGTGCCCCAAAATTAGGATTTTTGAGCCAGCGGGTCTTTCGTGCAGTTACCTGCACCATGAAGCTGCTCTTTAGTGTCAGATGTTCAAACCAGGGTATCTGCATAGCTCTATGGTGAAGCTGATCTCCAGTCTCGATATTTTCACCTTTTCCAAGTAGCAGTAGTAAACGTGATGCTGTTCGTGACCAGAGGCAAAAACGGTAGCCCGTTTCCAGATCACCGTTGAATTCAACCCCGCCGGGAACGATTCTGATAGAAGATTCATCAGCACCGGCTTGCAGAGCCTCGGTAGCAGCTAGATCATTATGGTTTGCTGCTGTAGAAGCAAAAAAAGTCATGTAGGGAACTCCTGAGCCGTACCGATTTACTCGTTGGCTGTGTTTATATTTGAAAGAACAGAGTGAACTTCCTCTCTGCTGAAAGAGTATATTGTACCGCAGTTATTGCAGGTTGTCAGTAGGGGGAAAGGCCCCTCTTCCAGCACTGATTTCCGAGTCTCTCCCGTCAGGGATGAGATGAAATTCAGGAATCTTGATCTTTCACAGGAACAGAAAAAATTAATATCTCTTGTCCCGATGATTTCAGGGGAGAAGTCTGAAAAAACATTCTGCATAAGCTCCTTGGTACTCCCTGATTCAGCAAACCATTGGCCCATTGAAGGCATCGAACAGGCTGCAGCCTCAACCCGGCTTAGGATTTTGTCATTTGCACCAGGCATTACCTGCAGGAAAAGTCCTCCGGCCCCGGCAATATTTCCCTTTTTGTCGAATTGTATGCTGAGGAAAAAAAGTGTTGGGGTCTGTTCTGATTCAAGGAAGTGGTTTGAAAGATCTTTTGCAATACTCCCATTTCTCATCATGGTCTGCCCTGTTACCGGTTGACGTGAACCTTCCAATGCCCGGGTCAATGTGAGAAAACCCGGTCCGAAGAAGGGTGACATATCAAAACTTTCTAAAGGTTTTTCAATGGGAATTGGGTTTTGTCGTAAATATCCCCTTACATCACCTCGTGCAGAGGCTTCAACATCAAACCCTTTTGCCGGTCCGGCACACTCCACTGATATACCAATTTTATCATTTCCCTTCAACATTGAAGTTAGTAAACCTACTGCAATATAGGCATGCCCGAGTATGTAAGTCTCCAGAATGCCCGTTCCGTGATTGGCCTGCATTTCATGAACCATTCTTGTACCATGGAGAAGAGATCCTCTAATGGAACCTTTCTGCAGTAGGAAGGTATCGATTGTATCAGGTTGGAGTGTTTTTAAGTAATTTTCAACATTTTCAGTTAATATATTTTGTATCATAAGCTTCGCAAAATGCGGCTCCTTTTAATTATGCTATATAATATCTGGAATATTAAGCAAAAGGTCAATGAAGATTATGTATAACCTGTGAGGCAGAGTAAAAAAAACAAAAAACTCGGGTATAACCTATACACTTTTTAGTAAAACAGTTATATTAATGTTATGAGTAAATATGTTCCAGAATTACAGAAGGTTTTTATCAGTAATCTGAAACGATTCAGAAAGTCAAAAGGACTGTCTCAGGCAAAACTGGCGGAGAAATGCTCCATATCAGCCGGATTCGTTGGGGAAATCGAAGTGGGGCGCAGCTTTCCTTCGGTTAAAACTTTGGAGAAGTTTTCCCTGATCCTCGAAGTAAAACCATTTGAGTTTTTTGTGGATCCTGAAGACAGAAAGCCCTCAAGTCAGGAAGAAGTATTATATATTCTTGACCGGGTAAAAGATTATATCCGATTGACGTAATTGTTCAGTTCTGATAAGAGATCTAAAAGCATTACTATGCTACAAGTATTACTATGCTACAAGTATTACTATGCTACACTAACCCGGTATCATGATGAGGATACCGGGTTTCTTTTATCCCCATACTGTGCAAAATATTCACACTAAAAATCTATAAGGAAATTATTTCACATTACAGATTGTTTGATTTAATGTTAATTATATACAGTGTATGCAGATATGAATGGTGAAAACCAGTAGATTTATCACCACTATTGGCATGAATATTGCTATAATCTATCTATGAAAAGAAATAACGCTATAAAAACTACACTAATGGTTAGTCTCTTAATCCTGATTGGGTCGGTTATGCTCCCGGCGGATGATTTTGACTCCTATTTAGCTGCAGCACAGAAAAACAGTATGTCCGGTAGGTTGAACGACCTGCAGAGAACCATAAGTACGCTTCAATGGGAACGCAGTGAACTCGAACAACCGGAGGACGAAGGTGTTTCTTTTTCATCCGGAGGCGGAACACTCTCCTATGCAAAGGATCTGACTGGTGATCATGTTGTAACTCTTGACCCGTCAGCAACGGTAACATTTCATGATTTAGATCTCATTATTACCCTGACAGCACCTACAACACTTAATGCAACTGATACGGTTGTTTCAAGCGCTCCAAAAGTGTCGATTCAAAAAACACTGGAAACCTACAACCCGGAAGATGATACTACTCTTGAAGATTTTGAATCTGCTGCTGTAAAAATGGATATTGACAGAAATTATTATGCCGGCCTTATAGCAGTTGAAAAGAGTGTGCTTCAGAGCGTGAAAGAGTTGATTACTCTGGATAAATCTGTACTTATTACTGAAAAGAGTATCTCTGATGCAGCAATTTCTCTTGAGAACGACCTTAAATCAGGCTTGCTCAAAGAGGGGTCAACAGCCTGGATGCTGCGTAACAACTCAATAACCAGACTTAAAAATACTCTTACCTCATCACAAAATAATATTTCTGTCTCTCTCAATAAATTCAAAAACTTAACAGGTGACGGGTATGAAGATGTAACTTATGAAGAGATCCCACAGCCGGATATTACCTTAAATGCACCTGATATGGGAAACACCATAGTTCTCTCTGCAGCATTGGATGTAGAAATAGCCAAACAAAAACTGGCTGATGAACTTTCAACCAGAGAATCCAATAAAATCAGTGATTCTTCTTATACCTATGCACTAAATGGAAGTTATAAAGCTGGTCTAAAGCAACCTGCGAGCAATTATGATCACACCCTGCAGGCAGGAGTAACCGCATCAAACTCAGAATTTATTTTTGAGGCTGGAGTCAGTACCGTTATAAACTCAACAGGGATTACTCCATCAGCCTATATAACAGGGAGATGGACAGATAAGCCGGATGATTGGAAAGAATTTGACGAACTAACGGTAAATATTCTGGAAAATCAGGCAGCATCAGCAGAGCAAAGCTATAATCAATCTTATAGCGATTACCTCTATGATATACAGGAAATGCAGCTTCGTATAAGCAGTTGGAACATAAATAGTGCTGAGCTGGATTTAGCATATTCTGAAAAAAACCTTCAATTGGAAGATGCTGTCTACGCCCATTCAAAACGATTTGGGACAGTAAGTGATGTTCAGGATGCACAATATGAGCTACAGCTAATTGAATATGAACAGATACTGCAGGCACTTGATGGACTGCTTATTGAGCGGGATATAAGAGTTCTGAAATTATAGTAGCAGATTTAAAAATACTAAGGAAATAACGATGAATAAAACTGAAAAAGGAACCGATGAAACAATGACTCCCGAGCAAAGGAGTCTATCCGCTGCAAAAAAACGAATTCGCAGCAAACGGCGAAAGAAAATTATTGGCTGGATTGTATTTTTAGCAATAATAGCTGTGGGGGCGGGAACCTATTTTTTGTTTATTAATGACAAAACAGCAGTAAAAAACCGAAATACCGAAGGATCAGCAGTTTCTGATGGAGCAGCAGAGGAGTTCATCGTACAGCAGCTTGCCTTTGCCGATTATGTTGATATATCCGGAAGTGTGGAACCTTTTGACAGCAGGGATATGGCTTTTAGTACATCCGGAACTATTACCCATATCTATGTTAATGAAGGCGATAAAGTAAAAGCTGGTGATTTATTGGCCGAATTGGATGATTTTTCATTTCGGTATGATGTTGAAAATATTAAATTTCAACTTGAACAGACAAAAGACACCAGCTCTCTGGAGTATGATCTTGCAAATATCGATCAGCAGATTGCACAGACCAAGAATGACCTGAATGAACTCTACGATCTGGCCAGTATTGCTTTGCAGATTGAGCAGCGGAAGGATACCAGTTCACTGGAGTACGATCTTGCAAATATCAACCAGCAGATTGCCGATGCAGAAGATACCAGTTCACTGGAGTATGATCTTGCAAATATCGATCAGCAGATTGCACAGACCAAGAATGACCTGAACGAACTCTACGATCTGGCCAGTATTGCTCTGCAGATAGAGCAGCGTAAGGATACCAGTTCACTGGAGTATGATCTGGCAAATATAGACCAGCAGATAGTCGGTACTGAAGATACCAGCTCATTGGAGTATGATCTTGCAAATATCGATCAGCAGATTGCACAGACAAAGAATGATCTGAATGAACTCTACGATCTGGCCAGTATTGTTCTGCAGATAGCGCAGCGCGAGGATATCAGCTCTTTGGAGTACGATCTGGTAAATATCAATCAGCAGATTGCCGATACAGAAGATACCAGTTCGCTGGAGTATGATTTAGCAAATATCGAGCAGCAGATTGCACAGACAAAGAATGACCTGAACGAACTCTACGACCTTGCAAGTATAGCCCTGCAGATTGAACAGAAAAAAGATACCAGCTCTTTAGAGTATGATCTGGCAAATATTGATAAGCAGATAGCCGATGCAGAAGATACCAGTTCACTGGAGTATGATCTTGCAAATTATGATTATCAGCTTGAACAGCTAAGGTATAATGGTACCGATACAGAGATAAAACTTCTGGAAATGCGGCGTAATCAAACTCTCGACCAGCTTGCCACCGTCCCTGCTGATGTTACCTTGTTGAACATGAAACGCAGCCAGATACTTACCCAGATTGAACAGAATGCCGATGAACTTGCACTTCTCAATAATAAACAGACACAGGCACAGGCGGCCTATAATAATATTGCATCAGATATTGAACTTTTGGAGTTGAAACGCTCCCAGATAGTGGATCAGCTTGCCTCCGTCCCTGCTGATGTCACCTTGCTGAACATGAAACGCAGCCAGATACTTACCCAGATTAAACAGAATGCCGATGAACTTGCACTTCTCAATAATAAACAGACACAGGCACAGGGCGCCTATAATGATATTGCAGCAGATATTGAACTTTTGGAGATGAAACGCTCCCAGATAGTGGATCAGCTTGCCACCGTCCCTGCTGATGTTACCTTGTTGAACATGAAACGCAGCCAGATACTTACCCAGATTGAACAGAATGCCGATGAATTGGCACTTCTCTATAATAAACAGGCACAGGCAAAGACCGCCTATGATGATATAGCAGCAGATATAGAACTGCAGGAGATGAAACGCACCCAGATAGCGGATCAGCTTACCTCCGTCCCTGCTGATGTTACCTTGCTGAACATGAAACGCAGCCAGATACTTACCCAGATTAAACAGAATACAGATGAACTGGCACTCCTCCATAATAAACAGGCACAGGCACAGATCTTCTATGATGATATAGCAGCAGATCTTGAACTTCTGGAGATGAAACGGGACCAGGCTGTCGTAAAAATTGAGCAGAACAAGACTGAGGTTACTCTTTTTGAAATGAAACTGATTGATGCAGAGAAAACCCTTGCTGAAACAAAATTATACGCATCAATTTCAGGTGTAATTTCATCAGTTGATGTAGATGAAAAAGATAGTATCAGTATCCAGAACACCATAGTTCGTATAGTTGATTTGGAAAGAATGTCAGCTGTTGTTGAATTAGATGAGATTGACATGGCTGATATTAAAATGGGACAAACTATCAACCTGGAATTTGACTCATTGTCGGATCAGGAAGTAGCTGCATATATAAGTAAAATAGCAGTTGAAGGGAGATATACACAGCAGGGTATTGGTGTTGTCGATGTGGAAATTACCATAGACAATCCGCCGGCTAATCTTAAACCGGGTTATACTTTTGCCGGCGGCATTCTGGTCAGTGATTCAGAAGAAGTCCTGGCAATTGATGAAGATGCAGTATTTGCACTTCCTATGGGTGATATCTCTTTGGTAATGAAAAAGGCAGAAGGGGAGGATGGAACACCAACTCCTGTCAGAATAACTACTGAACCGCTTCCTGATGGTATGGTCCGAATACTGACCGGCGACCTGAAGGCTGGTGATGTCATAGTACTTGTTGATATGGGGTCACTGGTTGAAGGCGAAGACTCTGGATTTAGTATGCCTGGTATGAGAATACCCGGAGCAGGTGGTGGATCAGGCGGGGTGCGGCCTGGAACCGATGGAGGATTTACCGGTTCCACCGGAGGAGCCGGCAGTGGAACAAAATAGTAGCCTTTCAGTGGCTGACACTGTTATACGATTAGATGAGATCAGGCGATACTATGTCATGGGTGAAAATGTGGTGAAAGCTCTTGATGGTGTCTCCCTTGAGATAAAGCGTGGTGAGTATACGGCAATTATGGGTCCTTCGGGATCTGGAAAATCAACAATGATGCACCTTATCGGCTGTCTGGACACTCCTACAGAGGGGAAAATAAGCATTGATTATGAAGATGTCTCTGATTTGAACGAGACTGAACTCGCCTTTATAAGGAATGAGAAAGTTGGATTCGTATTTCAGCAGTTCAACCTGCTCTCAAGAATCAGCTCTCTGGAAAATGTTATGACCCCGCTGCTCTATGCGGGGGTTCCCGTTAAACTGCGAAAGGAGATGGCAGCGGCTGCCTTGGAACGGGTAGGTCTGGCTGACAGAATGAAACACCGGCCAAATGAACTATCGGGAGGTCAGCGGCAAAGAGTTGCAGTTGCCAGAGCGTTAGTAAATGATCCCTCGATTATTTTAGCCGATGAGCCCACAGGTGCACTGGATACGAAAACCGGCGACCAGATTCTTGAGCTGTTTTCTGAGTTGCAGACAGAAGGTCGGACTGTCATTATCGTCACACATGATGATGAGACAGGAAGACATTGTGCACGTCAGATTCGGCTCCGTGACGGAAAGTTAGAGGGGGATCGTAATGTTTAAAGAGAATATTAAATTGGCCCTAAAAGCCATGATGGGGAATAAACTTAGAACACTTCTCTCCCTACTTGGTATTGTTATTGGAGTAGGGTCAGTTATTACCATACTGACTCTTGGCGAAAGTGCGACAAAGAGTATAACACAAAGTATAGTGGAATCCGGTCTTGAAACAATTTCCCTTTTCTCCACTTCAAATGATAATAAATCCATCCAGCGTGAATTTAACGAAGAGCTGCCTGGTAAGATCCTTGAAAATGTCGAGGGGGTCAGTACAGTGCTGGCAACGAATTCTACCAGAGCCAACTTGAGAAATGGACAGGTGTCAGAATCGTACAGTGTTATGGGTGTTCCGGCAAATTATGCTGAGGTACTGGATTACACTGCTGCTGAAGGTACATTCTTTACAGGTAAAGATGACGGGGATACCCGGCAAGTGGTAGTACTGGGTACTGAAGCGGCAGAGGCTCTCTTTCCTGACGGTGACGCCATAGGTTCCTACGTAAGTATTTTCAGAAATCAGGCAAAAAGTTATCGTGTTGTTGGTGTAATGGAGGAGAAAGCAGCTAGTTTCAACCTGCAGTTTGATTCCAGCGTCTATATTCCCTATAACACCTATATTCAGCGAATGGAAAAAGTTGAAATAGTCGGCAGCTATCTTATTCGCACTGAAACCGGTTCAGACGTGCTGGAAGTTACAGATTTTCTTGAAACCTATCTTGATAAGCTGGTTGGAGAGGGAAACTACAGAGTTTTCTCACCTTCAACAATAGCTGAGATGGCTACTTCTGTAACAGGAACTCTAAGCCTTGTCCTCGCAGCAATTGCGGCAATATCGCTTCTGGTAGGCGGGATCGGCATTATGAATATCATGCTTGTATCAGTTGCCGAACGAACGAAGGAGATTGGAATTCGCAAAGCACTCGGAGCCCCGCCAAGAGTTATCCGTGGTCAATTTATAACTGAGGCAGTAACCTTGACGCTGATTGGCGGAATAATTGGTGTTATTTTTGGGACTGGAGTCAGTCTTCTGGTAACAAATATGCTTGGGTGGGGCCTGTTCCCGCAATATCTATCCTATCTGCTGGCTGTAGGGTTTTCTATGCTTGTAGGAATATTCTTCGGGTGGTATCCTGCTATGAAAGCATCTAAACTTGACCCCATAGAAGCGTTGAATTATGAGTAAAAAGACACAAAAGATGGACAAAGAAAGTATTCTCGTTATGATGGCTTTATCCGTTTTTTGTATCCTGATTATTGCCGTCGCTTTTATGTTTGTGAGGATGATGGATAAGCGTAATGAGCTCTCCATGCAGTATATTGCAGAACAGTCACTATTAACTTTTTTTTATCAGGCAAGTAAAAATCAGGGTTATACAGATGAAATGTTTGGTGAATCCAGAGTTCTGGGTTTGGGAACGTATGATAAAGAAGGTGTCCTGATCATCGGATTGGGACAGGTTCCGGAAGTATATATCCCATCGCAGAAATTTGAAGATCTCATATCCAGAAAAGGAAAGGCTGAATATAATAAAGATACCGGATTTATAGAGTATACCAGGCGTGCAATGGGAGCAGTTTCAATTGGTTCTGAAATACTTGCTGTTCCGGATCTTATGTATATAGCACTTGATGGAAAAGCTTACAGACGTACAAAATTGGTTCTCTTCGGTTTCTATGGATTGTTTTGCCTCATAATCATAGTATTTGAGCTGTTTGTCTGGAGAATGTATGCACGCAATAAGGCCTATCGTGAAACCCTTTCCAAACAGGAGAGTTTAGTAAGTCTTGGTGAAGCAGCAAGAACCCTTGCACATGAAATAAAGAATCCTCTGAGTGCAATTGCACTGCAGACTGCTGTGCTCAAGAAGACTATGCCTGATGAGGCTGGTTCAGGGCTGCAAACAATTGAAGAGCAGGTTATCAGGTTGAATAACCTGGCAGATCGTGTGCGTGAATTTATCAGAAATGGGCAGGGTAATCCTGAACATATCAATATAGTTGATCTTATAACCGAAATATCTGAAACTTTTGATAAGAACATTTCTATCAAAATAGAGAAGATGGATGCAAAGTTTTTAGAAATTGATAGGGAACGTGCCAGATCTGCACTTGGAAATCTTATTAAGAATGCTTTGGAAAGTGGATTTGATTCAAACCCGGATGTATTTGTACTTTGTAAATCCAGCGCAGGATCAATATCTGTCAGTATAGTTGACTCTGGAGACGGGCTCCCCGACGGGCAGGAAAAAATGATATTTGATCCTTTTTTTACTACAAAAACACACGGCTCAGGAATTGGGCTTGCAATATCCCGCCGTTTTATTGAAAGCGCTGGCGGTACGTTGAAATTGAGGAGAAGAGAGTTGGAAGATGGAGTTCTGCACAGCAGCAAAGGAACAATTGCAGAAGTAGTACTGCCTGGGAGCAGAACATGAAAGTATTAATAGTTGATGATGAAAAAAACATCCGGGAGTTAATGGGAACCTATCTTAAACTCGATAACATTGATAGTGAGGGAGCGGAAAACGGATTGTCCGCCCAGCGATTGCTGCGGGAAAATCATTATGATGCATGTCTGTTAGACCTAAAAATGCCGGGAATGGATGGGCTTTCTCTCATTAAGTGGATTAGGAGTGAGGGTTTTCGCATGCCCGTTATTATGGTATCAGCTCATGGAGAGATACATGATGCTGTAGCGGCTCTTACGAGCGGTGCACAGGATTATATTGTTAAACCTTTTGATCCGGAAGAGTTGAGCATTAGATTGATTAAACTGATTGAGTCACAGAATCTCCTGAATCTGGTTGAGTCAGATCAAAGAACCCAGACCGGGAAAGGGAAACTTATCGGTGAATCCCAGCCTATGCAGAGGGTTAAGGATGTTATTAACAGGATATCTAAAACACCTGCAACTGTATTGATAACCGGAGACAGCGGAACAGGAAAAGAGGTTGCTGCCAGGCAGATTCATGCGGTATCTCTTCTATCTGAAGGTCCGTTTGTACCTATAAATATTGGCGGAGTTCCTGAAAATTTGATTGAGAGTGAACTATTTGGTTATGAAAAAGGAGCCTTCACCGGTGCAGATTCCAGAAAAATCGGCATGTTTGAAATTGCCTCCGGAGGAACACTTTTTCTTGATGAAATTGGTGATATGCCGTTAAGCCTGCAGGTTAAATTGCTTAGGATTTTACAAGAGAAAAAGATAACACGATTGGGAGGAACCTCTACCATCCCGATTAATGCAAGAATTATAACCGCAACCAATAAATCATTAGATACTATGGTGCGTGAAGGATCCTTTCGGGAAGATCTTTTTTATCGGTTAAATGTTGTAAGAATAGAGATTCCGACTCTAAAAGAGAGAAAGGAAGATATTCCGCTTCTAGCAGGAAGTATCATAGCAAAATTGAACCGCCAAATGGGCAGCCGCATTGAGGGTATTGCACCTGACGGCCTGCAGTTTCTGAAAGAGTATAGTTTTCCGGGGAATGTTCGCGAACTGGAGAATGTACTTGAACGGGCAGTTATTTTTGCTGAACAGCCAATGCTTCGAAAGATTGATTTTGAGCTTCGGGGAGTGGCCTTTCACGAGCAGGAACAACCATCTCAGCATATACAAGACCTGAAGAAGGGTGAGACACAGCCGAAAACACTGAAGAAGATTGAGGAAGAGGCTATAATCCAGGCACTGCACCGCTGGGAGGGAAATCGAACGAAATCCGCTAGTGAGTTAGGGATTTCCCGACGAACTTTAATAAACAAGATAGCAGAATATAGTTTAAACATATAAAAAAAATTGGCTCAATTACCTTGAAAATCCCCAAAAGGGTTGACGGTGCTCTTTT
>Ga0207996_1002423_pt1 | contig 11383 bp, 9 predicted proteins | sample AntAceMetag02UKG_FD_184773 | JGI IMG/M metagenome (GOLD analysis project Ga0207996, IMG submission 184773) | Saline lake microbial communities from Ace Lake, Antarctica - Antarctic Ace Lake Metagenome 02UKG (SPAdes) (version 2) | ecosystem: Environmental > Aquatic > Non-marine Saline and Alkaline... | reverse complement strand
ATATTCAAAGATAAGAGTAACTCTTTTTTATTTTCTTCCCCTTCCGAGGTATCTTCTGTAAGCAGATTAAAGAAATTCAAATCTCTTAATTGCTCATCAGAATATACGAGAGATTTTTTAGCCGCATTATTAAACTCAATAATGTTTCCTTCGAGATCAATAATCAGAATAGGTTCGGAAGTGTGGTTAAAAAGCATATGAAAGCGCTGTTCAGTTTCAACAAGCTTATCAGCACGTTCCTCTGCAAGTTTCTCTAAATTGTCCCGGTAGTCTGTAAGTTCTTTTTCAATCTTTTTGAATTCAGATATATCTGTAAAAGCAACAGCAAACTGACCCTCCTCAGGTCGATATACCCATCCTTCATAATAGCGGTCAAGTTCTATGGAATAGTTCTGAAATGATGTAGGAAGTCCGGTATACACTACTTTGGCATACAGGTCTATCCAGGACTTCTCTGTATTTGGCATTATCTGAAGAACAGCCTTCCCCACTACATCTTTTTTTTGCAGACCGATCATCTCTTCAAAACTGGAATTTATTTCCAGAAATCGGTAGTCTATGGGTTTACCCTTTTCATCATAGATCATCTCATGCAGGGCAAATGCCGAGGTCATATTCTCAAATAATTGTTTATATTTATTTTCTGCATTATCCATTTTTTATCCCGTTTTACTTTTATTAAAAACATATCCTATTCCTAAAAGCGATTATTTACAATATTCTATTTTTTAGACTCTTCCAAACTTCATTTACTTAATACTTGTTATCAATCGCTATTTATTTATCTATTTTTTCAACCTCTAACCCTTGCTTTCGGATCCTGGTCACTTTAAAATAATTAACAGCACAGCAGTTACTGCTTGCTGACCATATCTGAACAGCATTTTTCTCCTTGGTTTAACATCCGGCGTTTTCTTGTCAGCAGACAATAGAGTAAACCTCATCAAGTACTTACATATGTTGCAGCTCAAAGTGACAAAAATTATTGTTGATAGCTAAAATCATTCGTAGCCATCAAAGGAGTTTTATATGGAAATTGCAAAGATTTCGTTGAAAGAGAGTAATCGTGAAAATATTCTTCATCTGTTTCATTCAATGCAGAAGCGAGAGATTACAAAAAACTATATTACCGCTACGGAAAGAAGGGAAATCGCCCAAACTCTTGGGCTGTCAATTGCTGAAGTTGATGGTGTAATGAGCTTTTACCACCTGTTTTCACCCTCCCCGAGAGGAAAATATGTGCTCCGGATTTGCGACTCCCTCAGCTGCAGAATTGGAAACTCTCTCGAAGTTTACGGATACATATCCAAAGAACTGGGTATTAAACGTGGAGAGACTACCAAAGATGGTCTTTTTACTCTTGAAATTGTGAACTGCCTGGGCAGCTGTGACACCGCTCCGAATATGATGATTAATGACAAACTCTATACAAATCTAACACTGGATGAAGTTGATACACTCATAATTAACTGCAAGAAGGAGAAAACGATATGAGTCAGACAGATTATTTTCTTAGGTTTAAAGATCTTTCACCGAACATTAAAGATTATCAGAAAGCCAATGGATATACAGGATTAGGAACTGCTCTCTCGCTAACTCCTGATCAGGTCATAGAAAAAATTGAAAAAGCCTGGCTTCTCGGGCGCGGCGGTGCGGGGTTCCCAACAGCAATAAAGTGGAAAGCCTCTACAGGGAAGACCCCATCATATATTGTCTGTAATGCAGATGAGGGGGAACCGGGAACCTTTAAAGATCGATTTATTATGACTCACTCACCCCATATGATGATTGAGGGAATGATTATTGCTGCTTATGCGGTAAAAGCAACTAAGGGGTATATCTATATCCGGGGAGAATATCCTGAAATCGCAAAAAACCTGGAAAACTCTTTGCTTGAAGCGGAACAAGCAGGATATCTTGGAAACGATATTGCCGAAGGATTCTCTTTCTCTATTGATATTATTAAAGGCGGCGGCTCCTATGTTGTTGGTGATGAAACAGCTCTCCTGAATTCGCTCATGGGAAATCGCGGCATTCCCTGGAGCAAACCCCCATTTCCAGCTGAAAAAGGATTATGGGAACATCCTACATTTATAAACAATGTAGAAACACTTGCCTGTGTCTCACTTATTCTTCAGCATGGATTTGACTGGTTTCGTTCTATAGGGACTCCCGAAAGTCCTGGACCAAAACTTTACTGTATTAGTGGAAAAGTCAAAAACCCTGGAGTATATGAAGCTCCAATGGGAACCTCTGTGAAGGATCTTATTACCATGGCTGGGGGTGTTATCGGGACACTTAAGGCCATACAGATAGGAGGTACTGCAGGACCAATTTACCCGTCAGAAGCCTTGGATTTTCATCTTGATTTCAAATCAATGAACAGTAAGGGAGGAATCCTCGGTTCCGGGGCAATTGTGGTAATGAATACTGACACTTCAATGGCAGAGGTTCTTGAGGTTGAAATGCGTTTCTTCGCAGAAGAGTCCTGTGGTAAATGCTTTCCCTGCCGCTACGGAACCCGGCAACTCTCCTTTATGGCAAACAGCATAGTCCTGGGTAAAGGAAAATGGGAATTTCTGGAGCTGATGGAAGAGACTGTTGACATTATGCATGGATCTTCTTTCTGCCCTTTTGGGAAATCTGTCGAACTGCCCGTAAAGAGTATCTTCAAATTTTTTAGCGGCGAACTTCATGCACACATCCGTCAGAATGATTATATCAGGGAGGCACAGATATGATAACTGTAACCATTGACAAAAATACAATTCAGGTTGTTGACGGCACATCGGTACTGGATGCAGCAAAACAGGCGGGGGTCGATATTCCCACCTTGTGCCAACATGAGGATCTTACACCACTTGGAACCTGCGGTATGTGCATGGTTGACATTGCCGGCTGCAAAGATCTGCAGAGAGCCTGTATTACCGAAGTTACAGAGGGTATGCAGGTATTAACCAATACACCGCAATTACGAAAACTCCGAAGGGGACTTCTAGAGCTGGTCCTTGCAACACACCCGGATGATTGTCTGCAATGTATTAAACATGGCTCCTGTGAGCTTCAGAAACTTGCCGACAGATTTGAAATACGAACTCTCCGATATGATAAATATACCAGAGGATTACCCCTGGACAGAACAGCTGCCGGCATAATCCGTGATATGAACAAATGTATAGGCTGTGGACGTTGTGTCACGGTATGTCATGAAGTACAAAGTGTTAAAGCTATTGATTTTATGGACCGCGGAGCAAATACCATTATCTCGCCTGGTTATGGAATGTCTATGGGAAGCAGTGTGTGTGTAAACTGCGGACAATGTGTTGTCTACTGTCCTACCGGAGCACTCTACGAAAAAGAGATGATCGATGATGTTTGGGGAGCACTGGATGATCCCAAAAAAGTAGTTGTAGCCCAGGTTGCACCGGCGGTACGTGTCGCTTTGGGGGAAGAGTTTGATATGGCTCCGGGAAGCCTGGTAATTGGTAAAATATACTCAGCCCTAAGAAGTCTTGGAATTGATTATATCTTTGATACTAACTTTTCAGCAGACCTTACTATTCTGGAAGAGGGAACAGAGCTTCTTGAGAGGATTTCTTCCGGTGGTACTCTTCCGTTAATAACCTCCTGCTCTCCCGGTTGGATAAAATTCGGAGAGACATACTACCCCGAACTTTTGGATCATGTTTCGACCTGTAAATCTCCACAGCAAATGCTGGGAACAATAATAAAAACCTATTTTGCAGAGACTCATAATCTTGATCCGGAAAATATCATTTCACTCTCTATCATGCCCTGTACTGCAAAAAAGTTTGAAGCAGCCCGGCCGGAGATGAATGATAGTGGATATCAAGATGTTGATTATGTTCTTACGACACGAGAATTAGCCAGAATGATTCGTCAGGCGGGACTTCAGTTTGATTCTATGAAAGAGGAGAAACCGGATCCTGTTCTTTCACAATACACAGGAGCAGCTACAATTTTTGGAGCAAGCGGTGGAGTTATGGAGGCTGCTATTCGATCAGCATATGAGTTGAAAACGCAGAAAACTCTCGGTTCTCTTGATTTTACCAATCTCCGGGGTCTTGAAGGGATAAAAAAAGCCAGCGTTGATATTGAGGGGACAGAGATCAGGGTTGCAGTTTCCAACGGCCTTTCAAATGCTAGAACACTCTTAAATATAGTTACCGAGGCAAAAAAAGTGGGTGAGATGCCTTTTCATTTTATTGAAATTATGGCCTGCCGCGGTGGATGCATTGGAGGCGGAGGACAGCCTCTTGAAAATACTCTGGCAAAACGGGCTCAAAGGATGGCAGGTCTCTACAGGGAAGATAAAAATCTTCCAATACGAAAATCACATGAAAATGCTGAAGTACTGGAACTTTATAAGGATTTTCTACAGAAACCGGGAAGTGAAATCTCTCATCACCTTTTGCACACACACTATACAGCACGCTGACCCGGCTGAGTTTTTACTATAAACCATCCTCCTGCACGAGAAAATCAGGGAAAACTCTTGTGATGTACCAATATCCCTCACTTTCCTGACCAATTATTACGAGCATAAGATTTTCAGAGGGCAACAGGTACTTAAATGTTCCCTGATAAAATCCACTTAATTCTATTGTCCCCGTAGAGTGAACCCTAAAACCTGGTTTCAATGGAGTATCAGATATCCAAAACCCTTCCGGTATTGCATACATACTTATATCAAATAAATCAATCGGTTTAACCGATTCGTCTCCAAGTGTCCTTTGTAAAATTGCCCAAAAAAGCTCATTTTTATCTACTCTCCAGCTATCCCCGGCTCCAACTTCTTCCATGGTGCATGATAATTTTTCTGCATTCACCCCATTTATTATGCCGGTAAAAAAGGATTCAGCCCTCAGTAAAATTTCCGCTGTTGAGCCTCTCAAATAAGAGAGAACTGCTTCTGTCTCCTTGTGCTCATAGGTATTATCAATAGTAACAAAAGCACCAAAGGGTGTCCCGTTACCTGCAGGATATGCTGCCAGAACAACCATACCACCTTTTGATACTTCAACAACCGACTTCTTTGTACCAGCCGGTATGTATTTTTCACATATTCCGAGTTCAGGATCATTCCAACGAAGCAGATACCAGACATCTTTATCCTGTGCTGTTTCCCAGGGAGATTTCTCTGAAAATATCACTGTAATTTTGTGCGTATTGCTAACAAATTCACAGGATATACAAAATCCGGTAATAAATAGAATTGTAATGATTCTTAAAAATATTTTAATGAGTCCCATATAGAGTATTACGGGGATATAGAGGAGAAAAATTCAAAAAAATCTATTTATTTTTGTTTTATTTGTTGTAGGTATGATTTTCGAATCTCTTTTAACAAAATCCGATATTGGGGATCACAAAAATCAGCATAGGTCCAGGGAAGCGGTTGAAACTCTTTGTGCATATAAATAAGAGTTACTTCAGCATATATACCATTTTTTAGTGGAACCCGATGCCCGCGATCTTTTGTCGTTGCAAGAATAAACCTGGTTTCTGAAAGTATACCGGGATCAAGATTTATACTTCTTTTTTTTCCACTGCTCCACTCTTTCTCTATCAGATTGGTTAATTCCTTAATTTCTGCCAGACGATCCGGTAAAACAAGGTGATCAAATGTGAGAAAATACTTCTGAATATTTTCTCCCATTTCTTCGTTGTAATATTTTGTATAATCAAAGGGGAAAGGACCATCAATCCGCTCTATATGTCCAAAATTATTAACAACTCTTTTAATTAATAGTTCCGGTAACTGTTTTTCAATTGTAAGAATTCCAATAATAAGTTTTTCCGGTATATACTCTTTTGTTTTTCCCATAGTATCTCTTAACGGTCAGAATAAAACGTTCCAAGAATCCTGAATGTTTCACTTGCGTTTTTCAGTTTGCCACAAGCTTCGTTAAATACTGCCAAATCGGTAAGCTCTGTCTCCACAAAAAACATATACTCCCATGGACTTCCATGAATTGGCCGGGATTCAAGTTTTTTCATGTTTAAACCATAGTCAGCCATTATTTTCAGGCAGGTAAATAATGATCCCGGTGTATCCGGTGTAGAAAAAACAAGAACTCCCCTGTTTGGTATCGTACCTCCGGATACTGCTGCCGCCCGCTCTTCCCGGGTTATGATATAAAAACGTGTATAGTTTCTTGGATTAGTTTCAACACCCTCTTTCAAGATAGAAAGTCCATAAAAAGCAGCAGTTTTCTGACCGGCAATTGCTGCAAATTGCGTGTTTTTCTGCTCTGCTACATACGCTACAGCACCTGCTGTATCAAAAAAAGGTGTTTTTTCAATATTTGGATACTTATCAAGATATTCTGCACATTGTGCAAGCCCCTGTGGATGAGAAAAAACTTTGGTAAGCTCCTCAGGATTTGCTCCTTTTATGCCGATGAGATTGTGGTTTATTCTTATTTGCTGTTCACCAATCACCGATATATCCGGATGACGCATAAGCAGATCAAAATTGTCATTGATTGTCCCTGCCAATGAATTTTCAACTGGCAGAATTCCGCATAAAGCTTCTCCGCTCATAACAGCAGAAAACACATCAGCAAACCGTCTGCAAGGTTTAGCTTCTAGTCGATCACCAAAAAATCTTTCAAGTGCAATCTCGCTGTAGGCTCCATGAACACCTTGAAAAGCCGCTTTCGGGCGATCTTGTTGTTTTTCCCATTTGTCTATATTAGAAAAGCTCTCTATTGAAGCTGTCTGATAGTAGGGTATTTTTTCAATAGACTTACCTACTACAGGAGCCATTGCCTGAATGTCGCGCATGAGTTTTTCAAATTGTTCTGGAAAAAGCGATTGCGGCCCATCAGAGAGAGCCTTGTCAGGATTATTATGGACTTCTATCATCAATCCGTCTGCCCCTGCAGCTACTGCGGCAAGTGCCATGGGGATAACTTTTTCTCTTAGGCCTGTTGCATGACTTGGATCAACGATAACGGGAAGATGGCTAAGTTTTTTAACAACAGGAATAGCACTCAGGTCAAGTGTATTTCTGGTAGAGGGTTCGAAGGTTCTGATTCCTCTCTCACAAAGAATTACGTCATCAGTCCCATGAGCCATTAAATATTCTGCAGCCATAAGCCACTCTTCAATTGTTGCAGCCAAACCTCTCTTAAGTACAACCGGCTTGCCCGCTCTGCCCACTTCCTTGAGAAGCTCAAAATTCTGCATATTTCTTGCCCCGATCTGGAAAATATCAACATAATTTGCCATCATATCCACATATACAGGGCTAACCACTTCACTTATTATTGCCAGGCCGTATGTATCACCTGCCTCTTTCATGATTTTCAAGCCTTCTTCTCCCAGTCCCTGAAAGGCATATGGGGAAGTCCTTGGTTTGAAAGCACCGCCGCGTAAAATTACTGCTCCGGCTTCACTTACAGATTTTGCTACGGCAAACATTTGTTCACGACTCTCTACTGCACAGGGGCCGGCGATTACTGCAATACGGTTTCCGCCAATTTTAATCTTATCTACCTGAACAACGGTATCTTCTTTTTTGAGCTCGCGGGAAGCAAGTTTATAGGGTCGGGAAATTGGAATTACTTTTGCCACACCACCTAAAATTTCAACCTCTCGTAGATCAACACGTGCAATGCCGACAGCTCCAAAAATTGTTTCTTCTTCTCCGATAATCTCTCTAATCTGAAAATTTCTCTGTTTCAAAAATTCTTTGATATGAGCTTTTTGTTGCAAAGTAGCGTTTTTCTTTAATACTATAATCATAGAACTAAATTAATGGGATTAGTTAGAGGTGTCAAGACATGAGAAAGATGAAATTAATTTTCGGGTATAATATGAAAGGATCCTTTTAGAGTTCTTATATCAACCATTATTCCCCTCAGAACCAAAGATGCTGTTACTTTATACTCGGTACTCTGAGTGTCCCATTCACGGTGAATGTTCAAAGATAGGAGTAACAAAAACCAGATAAATGATTGGAGAAAACCATTCCGGGAAAAGGATTGTTTGCTGAAACCTTACATAAGTTAGGAATACCGATTTATCATGAAAATAATTATATGAGGCTCATCGAAGAGGATCTTTAGCTGCTTTTTAAATCTTTTCTTTTTTTCTGAGCTATAAGTACACCTGAAAGAATTACTGCCATCCCCACTATTTTATACACAGAAAATTGCTCTTTGAAAAAAACAAATGATACGACAGCAGTAACTACCGGAACAAGATTAACGAACCCGTTAGCCTTTGATGGACCAAGTTTTTTTATACCGAAATTAAGAAATATAAAAGCAAGACTGGATGCAAAAATTGAAAGAAAAACAATACTGATTATGGTTTCTTTCCCGGGCACTGCAGTAATGAAATCCTGGTAATCAATAACAAAAAACACTGGCAGAAAGAGAAAAAGACCAAGTGAATTCTGAACTGCAGTGATTGTCAGAGCTGAATAGGTGTGCGGCAATTTTTTAACTATAATAGTATAAAAAACAGCAGCTAGAACCGCTCCAAAAAGCAGCAACAGTCCTGGAATAGTAAAACTTTTCTCTGATATGTTTGAATCAGAAAAAGCCACAAGCAGAATGACTCCGGTAAAAGATAAAACCATCCCGGTAAAATTAAATATCGTCAGTTTTTCACGAATAAAAAAGCGTGAGATTACCGGAGTAAAAACCGGAATGGTGGCAATAATCAAAGATGATACCGCGGCTGATACAGAGCTAAGCCCATATGTCTCTAAGAGGAAATAGAGGAAGGGTTGGAAAGCAGCAATTAACAAAAAAAGAGGTAAATCCTTTTTAAGTGGAATTGCACTTCGTTTATATACTAATATATTTACTAACATCAATATCACTGACGAGATAAGGAGTCGTAACGTAATCAGGGATACAGGATTATAATCATTCAAAGCAATTCTCGTTGCCGGAAAAGAGATTCCATAAAAAACCATTGAGAGAATTACTAATACAACAGCAAGTGTGTGCGTGTTTCTTTTTTGTTTTATTTCTTTCATTTAGAATCGAGTATATAGTTACCTGTTATTCATTTCAATAGATTAAAGCCATCATTTTTATTAACTTGTTATTCGTTTACACGTTATGTACATCGTGGGTTGTTGAACTCTGCATTTAAAGCGTGTTATTATTGAAGTATGCTTATACCCTTAAAAACTGTTTCTGTAGAAATAGTGATTAAAAAATCCCGATTTATCGCAATTGCAACCCCTCTGGACTCTCCGGAACAGGCCAAATCCCACATTTTACAATCACGAAAGGAACATCCTGATGCGTCTCATGTCATACATGCTTATATCTTGGGGAAAAGAGGTGATCTGTTTAGTATGAGTGATGATCGGGAACCGCGTAATACTGCGGGAAGGCCTGTGCTTGAAGTTCTTAAAGGAAGCGGGATAACTAATATTTTGGTTATAGTGATTCGTTATTTTGGGGGTACAAAACTAGGAACAGGCGGATTGGTTCGCGCCTATTCAGCCGCAGCCAAGGAGGCTCTCTCTTGTATTCCAGTGGAAGAACTTATCCAAAAAACACATTTTTCATTAATTATTAGTTACGAATTGTACGAACAGGCAAAAATAATCCTTTCCGCCCACCATACTGAGACACTCAATGTGAGTTTTGAAACATCAGTCACCATAACCGGAAACCTACCGGAAATTGAATATATTACCGCTTCTGAAAAAATCAAAAACCTGTCTTCAGGCAGATCAAGACTTACTCCCACACCTTAACCGCTCTGGCCAGTTCCTTCGCTTTCATATAGGCCATCTGTTTGTCAACTTCTGTAGGTGCTCCCTGATATTCAATAGATCCTAAACAATCCCATTTCATTGCTGCAGAAAATTCATCGAATTGTTTCTGTGCTCCGCCTGACCAACCATAAGATCCGAATCTCAAAACTTTTCTGTTTTTAACATGGCTTCTTTCAAGTATATCCAAAATTGCATACATTGGTGGAAACATCTTATACTCATATGTTGGTGTTCCAATAATGATTCCTGAAGATTTCCAGGCAGCCGCCAAAACAAACGATGCGTGCTCTTGCGGAATTCTATGGAGAGTAAGCGGAACTCCTTCTTCTTCGACCCCTTTAATGATTGAATCAAGAAGAGCCTCTGTGTTTCCATACATACTGCTCCAGATAAGAGTAATCTCTTTCTCTGCCGGTCCGTTCATATAGGATGCCAGTTTAACATAATCCTGTATTATCTCTTTCGGTTTTGAGCGCCAGATTATTCCATGGCTAGGTGCGATTATTTTTATATCAAGATTTTCTAATTTTTTAATACCTCTTTCAACAAAAGTAGAAAAGGTGGAGACAATATTTGCATAATAACGAAGCGTCTCTCTTTTAAAGAACTCGCGATCTTTTTCTGAAAGCTGGTCATCAAAAACAGCTTCACCAACTTTACCAAAAGAACCAAATGCATCACAAGAAAAGAGAATTCCGGATTCAGGCTCAACAGTCATCATGGTTTCCGGCCAATGTATATTTGGGGTATCTTCAAATAAGAGTTTTCGGCCACCCAAATCCAGAGAATCACCAGAGCCGACTGCCACTACATTATCTTCAATACCATAAAATGCTTTTACCAGAGGTACTGCCTTTTTTGAACATAAAATTTTAATATTTGGATTTTTATCCCGCAATTCAGAAAGCCAGCCGGTATGATCCGGTTCCATATGATTTAGAATAAGATAATCAATGTCCTCAATTTGGATCTGAAGTGAGTTGAGTTGCACCGAGATTTTATCAACCGCTCCCTCCCAGTCTTTTACCATATCAATTAATGCTATTTTTTCCCCTCTAACAATATAAGAGTTTAGAGAGACTCCATTTGGTATTGGCCAGATCCCTTCAAAAAGATCCTGAGATCCAATATTTGCACTTATGCGAAAAACACCTTTAGCCAACTCTGTAGGTTTCATATAATTCCTTCCTAATAAATTTTTATAGTATGACATAAATAAGATAACAGAGGATTGATTTTGTAGAAAGTCTCTTGTTAAAAGTTATTGGAAAATATTCTTTTATCTCTGACTAACTGATACAATTCCAAAACATCAAACCAAAGCTTTCGATTTAGCAAAATTTATAATTTACAAGAGCTTCACCTCTTTACTTTATTTATCTGATTTTTTATTATTTGTGCATGAATGTAATGAAATTACACCTGTATCAGTCAATTCCCTATCAGGTAACAGGTGAAAATCAAGATTTTGCTATCGACTTCTACTCCCCGAAAAAAACACTTGAGTACTTACATTCTCAAATCTGTTCATTTACGGGAAGCAGCTACTCGTGCCAGGAAGCAGCTATTTTCGGGAATTGGATGCCGGGAACAACCCCTATTTCCATA
>Ga0207996_1002421_pt1 | contig 11394 bp, 10 predicted proteins | sample AntAceMetag02UKG_FD_184773 | JGI IMG/M metagenome (GOLD analysis project Ga0207996, IMG submission 184773) | Saline lake microbial communities from Ace Lake, Antarctica - Antarctic Ace Lake Metagenome 02UKG (SPAdes) (version 2) | ecosystem: Environmental > Aquatic > Non-marine Saline and... | reverse complement strand
TCTATCCTAGCGTATGCCCAAAAATTTAAATCGTATCCGCGTTCAATAATCAGGTTGCAAAATTCCAGAACGCGACTCTCTTTTAGCACAAAAAGTTCATCAAGAATTTTTATATTCTTCACATTGTACTGCCCCACTAAAAGATCAATTTCTTCAATAACTTTTTGGAGACTACGAAAACGGATACGTGATTTGCCATCGTAAAGAGCACGGATGTTGCAATAAGTACAGTTATAAGGACAACCCAGACTTGTGTAAATTACCGCATAAGGCTGTCGTTTATCAAGATGTTGAAAACAGTGCCAGTTATGTGCCCGATAAAGTTGCATAGGCAATAAATCCCAAGCTGCAACAGGAAGTTCATCAATATCTTCGATAAGTTTTCCCCACCCATTAGATATAATTTGTTCTCCCCGCTTATACCACACACCGTCGATTTCGTACTTTTCATCATTAGATTTCAATGCATTTATCAATATTGGAACGGTGTAAAAACATTCTCCTTTGCATATAAAGTCAACATGTTCTTCTCTAAGTGTTCTTTCGGGAAGAGCTGAAGGATGAATACCATAGAGAAATGTTTTTATGTTGGAAGACTTGTTATGCAAGGTGTTCAGAATTAGGCTGATTGCCGGCATCTTTGGTGTTGAAGAAGCTGATGGATTTGCTCCTATTGCGCTGATTCCCACCAATAGAGGATTGTACTCAACAATCTTATCGGTAGTATATTCCGGAGACCACCCCTCGGCATCGGCATCCATTATTGAAACCGAATATCCTTTTTCTCTTATAAATGCCGCCAGCAAAGCAGTCCAAACAGGAGGTTCACATGCAGCTAATGAATCGCCCAATTTTCCGTAAACCTGCTTTTGGCTGCTCGGATTGACGAGCAACACATCTAATCTATTCATCTAATTGTCCTTTATCTAAACATTGCCGTTTCTATATCGGCTTATGCTTTTCATTGCATGAGTTTGCGCACTGCTTTTACAATTTCAGGCATTCCAGCATAAAATGCTTTCTCAAGAGTATATCCTGCCGGTGTTGGGACATCGGGACAAGCTACCCGCAAAACAGGTGCCTTTAAGAATGCAAATCCTTTTTCAACAATCAGGGCAGAAATCTCGGCTGTGATTCCCCCTGTTTTCCATCCTGTGTCCGCCACTACAACCCGTCCTGTCTTTTTGACAGATGTGAGAATGAATTCCTCGTCCAAAGGACGAAGCGTCCTCAGGTCAACAACCTCTGCGTCAATACCGTCTTTTGCAAGCTCCAAAGCCGCATTATATGCCTCAGTAACCATATAAGAGGCAGCAATTATGGTTATATCTTTTCCCGCCTTTCTCACTATGCTTTTACCGATGGGAACGCGATATGGTTCTTTAGGAACAAATCCCTTATGCCTGAAGTTAAAGCGGTGCTCAAGTATTATTACAGGGTTATTATCAGCTATAGAAGACAGCATGAGCCCTTTTGCATCGTAACAGGTGGCTGGCATGACAAGTTTCAAGCCGGGAATATGCATAAAGAGTCCTTGAAGGGCCTGTGAATGTTGTGCCGCTGACCCCCAGCCCCGCCCGATACAAGCCCAAATAACAAGCGGAACATTTACGGCGCCTCCGAACATGTAATGCCATTTGGAGGCATGATTCACGATCTGATCCATTGCAAGCAACAAAAAATCAGGCCGGTTATGGAAATAAACGGGGCGCATGCCCCCAATTGCAGCGCCAACTGCAATACCGGTCAAACCATTTTCAGCCAGGGGAGTATCAAAAACTCGTTTCACGCCATATTTTTCATGGAGATTCAGTGTCGCACCAAACATACCTGATGGATCATCAACTCCCTGCCCCATAACAAACACATTAGCATCTAATGACAGCGCCTGATCAAGCGCTTCTCGAATTGCCTCTGCATAAGGTATAATGCGATTGTCTTCTGTTACGTTATTAAAATCAGGCTCATTCAACTCAGGTTTTATTTTTGACCACGGCATAATTCTCACTCACTGAAAAGATATTGTAGTATGTGTTTACTCTCTGGCAGCGGGCTTTCCTGTGCAAATAGAAACGCCTCATCAATTTCGAGGTCTATGTCCTTTTCCATATCTTGAATATCATTTTGTGTAATCAAACCTTTCTTCAACAACTCTTCGCAAAATGTAGTAATAGGACATTTTGATTCCCAAGAGCTGATTTCTTCGGCTGACCGGTATCCAAGCCCGGCATCAGAACCAGCGCCGGCATGTCCGCGCACTCGATAGGTTTTGCATTCGATAAAGGATGGTCCCTGTTTGTTACGAACTCTGAGAACGGCCTCTCTTGCAGCTTCATAAACTTCCAGAATAGCGTTACCATCAACTGTTTTGGTGAACATGTGTTCTGCCGGGGTGGCATGAAAAATAATTTCACCGCCCTTACGGGCTGAAATACGTGAGCAAACGGAAAACTGATTGTTTTCATAGATGTATATTACAGGCAATTTTTTAAGAATTGCGAAATTGATACTTTCATATAAAACCCCCTCGTCAGCAGCGCCGTCTCCCAAAAAAACAACACTTACACGGTTTTGTTCTTTCATGTTTATAGCTAATGCCAGCCCTGTTCCTATTGGGATACCGCCTCCTACAATAGAAGAGCTTCCCATATGCCCTACCGATGAATCCACAAGATGCATCGAACCGCCATGTCCCTTGGAACAGCCGGTTTTACGACAATATAGTTCAGCAATTAATTTTTTAAGATCACCGCCTTTAGCGAGGTAATGACCATGACTGCGGTGGTTGCTTGATATATAATCATCCTTATTAAGGTTGCTGCATACACCGACAGCTATTGCTTCCTGCCCGATACACAAATGAATTGGCGTCTTCATTTCGTCTAAATGGTACAGAGACTCAACGCGAAGCTGGGTCTTACGAATTCGGAACATATCGTAATAGAGACTTAACAATGTTTTTCGGGGAAGTTCCATTTCCAATACTCCTATCCCTTTTGACTATACTAAAGTTCCTTAAATGCCTGGATAGACTGCTTGGCACGCTCTCTTTCTATAATAGAGTAATCTTCTTGATTATTGAAAAATACGATTTGACTTCCAAAGAATTCAAATTTGAACGGCACATAGATTAGATTGCTGAGTTTTTCTCTAACTTTCAGCTGTTTTTCCGGAGGGACAAAAAGCAGCATGAATCCTCCACCTCCGGCTCCTGTTAATTTGCCTCCTATAGCTCCGGCTGATCTGGCCATATTATAAATTTCATCTATATTTGAACTCGACACTTTTTTGCTCAGGGATCGTTTGGCCTGCCAAGCTTCATGCAGCATCTCACCAAAACCTTTAATATCCTTACCATTATTCAAAACATTAACGCTTTCCTCCAATAAGTCATTCATTATGCGAAGTTGCTGTTTTCTGTTTTCAATATTGTTAACATAGCTTTCCGCTACATTTGAAGCCGTGCGGATAATTCCTGTATAAAAAAGCATTAAATGTGAATTCAGTTCTTCAATGCGTTCCTGAGTGAGGGTCATTGGCCTGATAGAAATTTCACCAGTTGTGGAAAATTCTATAATATTTAATCCTCCATAGGCCGCAGACATCTGATCCTGAGAGCCTACTGTTTCTTTGAGAATTTCCTGTTCAATGTGAATGCTTTCTTGGGCCAACCGTTGTTTACCCGGCATCTGACCTTTCAACGCATAGAGCGCATGAAGCAATCCTACGGTAAATGAGGAGCTGGACCCCATTCCACTTCGGGCAGGCAGGTCTCCATCATGGTGGATCTCTACACCACGATTAATATTCAGATAGCGTAAGACCTCACGAACTGAGGGATGAGAAATTTCATCAATTGTTTGACAACTTTCAACCTTGGAATAAACAACACGGATCCTGTGTTCAAAAAATGGCGGAAGATAACGGCATGTAAGATAGCAGTATTTATCTATTGTTGTAGCCAACACTGTACCGCCATGTTTGCGATACCATGCAGGATAATCTGTTCCGCCGCCAAAGAAAGAAATTCGAAAGGGTGTTCTGCTGATAATCATATGGTTTTACCTATTGCGAGAGGTATTCAAACTCGCTTTTCAATGTTTTTTCTGCTTTGTTAAATGATTCAGGAGTTCCAATATCAATAAAAGTGCCTTTGTACTGATACCCAAAAAGCCCCTTGCCTACCAAAGAAGGGAAAAACTCCCGTTCTATCGAAAATGCTTTTTCTGAAGGAATTGACTTTAAAAGCGATGTCTTAACAAGGTATACCCCTGCATTTATCCAGCCGGAGTCTTTGGCCATTCCTTTTTCTTCAAAAAGCAGGATGCTCTCATCTTTTTTCACCTTTACCATTCCATACCGGCTTGTATCAAGCGCTTTGACCAAAACAAGGGAGGCCTTTCGATCTATGTGAAAAAACCAGTCTACATAGGAGTTCAAGTCAACATTAACATATGAATCTCCATTCATGACTAAAACGTGATCAGACTCGATAAGTGGAAGTGCCAAACGCAATGCTCCGCCTGTATCAAGGGGTTCATCTTCATGGGAATATAACAGATGTAAAGACTTGTATGTATCCCCATAAACTTCCTGCACCCTGTTTCCCATATAACCTGTACACAAGATTACTTTTCGAATACCCGCAAAAAATAGCTGATCTAATAAATATGTCAAAAATGGGCGGCCCATGACTTCTGCCAGCACCTTTGGCTTGTCCGAGATCACGGGACGTAGTCGTGTGCCCAGCCCCCCAGCTAAAATTACCGTTGTTATATCAGAAAGGTGCGGCATAGACCTATACGTTGGCAAATTTATTCGGTTTGAGAATTTTATAGCCCTTCAGGAGTTCCTGTATTCCCATGTCAAGTGTATGATCCGGCTTCCAGCCCATAGACTCAATTTTTTCATTACTCACAAGGTAGTCGCGCTTATCAGGATCTTCACCAACTGCCGCAGAATGAATGTAAAACTCGGGAATGTACTCTTTGATTTTCTCACAGAGCTGCCTTTTTGTCAGATTAGCAGCGCTCAGACCTACGTTGAACGGTTGGCCTTTCATTTTTTCGTAATTTTCTATTCCAAAAATAAATGCCTTGGCTACATCTCTAATATGAATATAGTTCCTGCGGAAATGCTCCTCGAAAAGGATGATAAAGCGATCTTTATATGCCCGATATGTAAAATCGTTTACCAAAAGATCCATTCTCATCCTTGGGCTCATGCCAAAGACCGTTGCTAAGCGGTAAGTGATGGCATTGCCTTTATTAAGGAGCGCTTTTTCTACCTCTACCTTTGTCCTGCCATATTCTGAAATAGGACGCAAAGGTGATTCTTCTGTGCAATATGCGTCTTTCTCACCGATCCCGTAGCCGCTGTTCGTAGTTGGGAACAAAACCATTTGTGATGTAGATATCTTTTTTACTATGTTTATATGGGCTTCATAGTTTACCAGCCTGGTTACTGTAGGATTGATTTTACAGGCCGGTGCGCCAACTATAGCGGCCAAAGGAATTATAACATCAAATTGACTAATAAGTTTTGCCATTAGATTTTCATCACAGATGTCGCCTTTAATAAAGTCAAATTTTGGATCAGCGCAACACTCCAAAAGCGAATACTGACTATGCATAAGGTTGTCAAGAACGGTTACTTTAAAACCTTTTTTAAGCAGAACCGGAACAAGAGTTGAGCCAATGTAGCCAGCTCCGCCTGTGACTAATATCTTATAATCTTTCACGAAAATTTTCTCCTTTGCTTTATAAAGTTATGGAATTTTAAACTGGTTTTGGCATACAACGATTTGCACAACTTCTAAGATTTTGATTAAAAATTCTTATTATATCCTATAACCTCTTGAAATTATAAGGCACTATCAGAGGAAGTTTTTTAATGCAACTTAGCCCCTTTTTTCTAAGCCAGTATTATATTTTGCTATGGCCCGTATCTTCTGGAGCCCACTAAATTTCTCGAATTTATATGCTTGATTCCAGTTTCTTTTCCTTTTTTTCTTTGTTTTCTATCACCTTTATTATTCCATCAGGATTATTTTTACATATTTTCTTTTCATTGTTTTTTTCATACCTACGCTTGCTTTCTAAAAAGGAAGTTTCCTCCGAATTCTCAACTTGTATAGATCCAGACGCTGATTCCCGCTGAAATTTATCCCATATTTCAATAATAACGTCATCACAAAATACGCCATGCTGTTAACATGTGTTTTGAATATCGACGGGTTTTAAAGTCATGCGAATTAAGATAATTCTCCAAAGACTTTATGTTCTGATTCGGTTTTGTTCCTTTATGAACTTCCATAGCCATCTGAACAACACGGTGCAGGTATTTCATAGGACATTTATATAATATTCCATATTCAGCTCCTTCACAATCAATCTTCAACAAATCACAACGTTCAATATGATGTTCTTCAAATATTTCCGGTAAGCTTACACAAGGAAAACTTACTGTTTCATTCTTGATATCCGATTTTTCAAAAACACTGGCAGATGTCGTAAAGCTATCGTTCGAATCAAAGCTTAATTCTATCTCTCCTGACTCTCCACAAACAGCCTTTGGAAAACATAAAATGCCAGCATCTTCATTAATCGCTTTATTTCGTAAGAGTTGGCGGAAATTCACATCAATAGGCTCATAAGAAAAAACTTTAGCACCAGGAAATTGCGAAGCAGCAAATGCTGAGAAAAAACCTGCATTAGCCCCTATATCAATTACTATAGGTTGTTCTGGAATCCTTAGCTTCAATTCTTTCGTATAACATTCCTCCATAAAAATCTCTTTGAATTCAGGAAGGAGCCTTCTTGGCACTTCTATAGTGATATTGTTTGGAGCCTTAAATATGAGTGGATCATCCTTAGTTAATCCAAGCTTAACCCAAAAATGTAGCCACCAATTTGTTATATTTCGAAAAAGCCTAATGTATCGCATCATTTTCTTAATTCCTAAGTTTTGCAACCACAGCTACGCTATGTCCGGAATACATTTTGGCAATAAGACGAGCTAAAATGCTAATAACAGGAAATCGCTTCAGGTTCATTTTAACGGCTTCGGAATGATAGTTTTTTGTCTTTACCACGCGAAAGCCGCATTTTTTAAGCAAAGCTTTTAATGTTTCGAATGTAAAATGATGAAAATGATACGGCAAATCCCAACCATTCCAATGTCCCCCGTACTTTTGAGCATCTGTACCATAATGGTTCGGAACATCAATTATTAGTATGCCATCCTCTTTCAACCATTTTTTTGACTGGATAATTGCATTCTCAGGATCAGGATTATGTTCCAATGAGTGCCACATTGTAATAACGTCAAAGTCAGCAGCCGGCAAATCAATTTCATTCAATTCCCCAGTAATCACAGGAATACCTACATTTTTAACAGCATGCTGTGTTGCCCAATCTGAGAAGTCAAGTCCTTGAACATCATAACCATATTTGCGGCATGCAGCCAGAAAATATCCATATCCACATCCAATATCCAATACTTTCCCTTTGCTTTTTATTCCTCTGAAAAATTTAATACGATGAGTTTCCAGACTTAGCCTTTTATCGAATTCCGGCGTGCCGGGTTTTCCGCCTTCGACAAAATGTTCCTTACAATATTTCTTATTATAAAGTTCCGCTATCTCATCCTTTGACGGTCTTGGATCCAAATATCCGTGCCCGCAAGAAGTACAGCGATAAACAGTCCATGTGTCTTTTTTAATAAGAAGTTTTCTATCTGTTTCACCACATACCATGCAAATTTTTGGTGCTCTTTCCATTATAAATATGCTCCCATCCAAATAACTTTACAGAACCTGCTATACTGTTACCCCTTCAATGCCGCCACTTCGGCAAGTATCCTCATCATCTCCTGGTGATTCTTTTTTGCGGAATAGTTCCGGCCTGTACGTAATGCTTCTTGTGACATCTTCTGACGTTTCTCATAATCCATAAGTAGCTGCATTTTCTTTACCAGCTCCTGCGCTCCGGGTGGATGAGTGATAATATATCCGTCCTTTCCCTCAGTTATAATACCGGCAGCGCCATTGGCCGTTGTTGTAATTGACGGAAGACCGCATGCCATTGCTTCGATAACAACAAGGGAACACGCATCATAATATGTCGGAAGCACGAATACATCACTGTTCGCATAATATTCTTCAGTAGAGCGAACCGGTCCTGTAAAAAGTATCTTATCTTCAATATTGAGGGTTTTGATCTGCTTTGAAAGGGCTCTATAGGGAAGTCCGCCGATAACCATGACTTTAAAATCGGCATTACCCATTTTTTTTAATTGAGATGCAGCCTCCACAAGCGGCTCAATCCCTTTTTTCTTCAAGTCATATGAAATAAATAAGAAAACGACTTGGTCATCTCTTATCCCCCATTGTTTTCGCAACTGCCCCCTAAGCTCATGCCGTAACTTATTATTATACCGAGATATATCGACGCCATTATATACAACCTCAATTTCTGTCCTATTCACATCAAAAAAAGATTCCATGTCTTCTTTTATCATTTGAGAAATAGCCACGATTTTTGGTCGTGGATCAAGTCGAAATGGCGCGGATTCAATCCAGGCTCTTACCCATTGTTTCAATGACAAAATGATAATCAACCGTTTTATTGCTCGCTTAATCTTGCTTTTTTCTGAATAAACTTTCCTTTTTGTTGAAAGCCAGTGCACGCCGCCATGACTTTGATAAACATTCATATACAAGGTATTACCAAAACCCATAATAACATCAAAATCCTGATTTTTTACTGCCATTTTATGCTTCAATGCAAACAAGACCATTTTGAGCCAGGCTGGAAGATATTTCGGAATAGTTATCTTGTGAAAAACCGCCGTTTCAGGTTCATTATCCCACGTTTCTCCAAAGAGATGCACATCCCACCCATTTTCTATAAGAGACGTGGCGAGAGAAACAACATATGATTCTGCTCCTCCAGCGTGCCGACTAAAATTTTCCATTGCAAGTGCAATCTTTTTCATAATATTCTTCGGATTAGAAACAATTCATGGCAGTAATTTTGTATAATATTTGCGAGATTTTCCGAATTTGGCTTTCCAGTTTTTCTCTCTTGTCTTATCCCATTTCCGGCCATCAAAGTTCGGCCCCTGGTGTGTACTGCACCAGTTGTGGTGCACGACACTCTTGCCGCAGAAACCACATTTCCATTTTGCTGCTTCAGGATATATTTCCTCTGTCAGCCATAATGGCATTAAAATTCGCTCCAGCCTCAAAAAGTATTCCAGGTCTTCCGCAATACCTATTGGAGAATAGTCTTCATCAAAGAAACCGATCTGGTCAATCATGGCCGGTCTTACCATAAAGCAGACAGCAGACCGGCCCTCTTTTTGAAAGGGGATAAACAAAGGCAAATCTTTGTTCCCGACAAGCTGGCAGAAAAACTCGTGCCCGCCCCATTTTTCATAAATTTGTTTCAAACTCTCATTAATAACCTCGGTGGTATATGGTTTTTGTGGATTTACACGATATTCCTTTGATAGTGAATGGGCTTCTATTAGTTCTTCCAATACGGGTGATCCATTTTCCATGGCAGAAATCCAGCCTATTTTTTTGTCAGTTTCCATGGTTTCTACAAGTGGTTGGAGCCAATCGATGCCAAAGAAAGCATCATTATTCGATATAACGTAATAATCATAATAAAAAGATTTTTCGAGGTCTTTTTCTGGCGCAAACTTTAATATCTGATTCCATGCGACAGCTACACCTAAATTTTCTGAATTTCTCAAAAAATAAGTGGCAAACTTAGGATCTTTAAATTCTTGTCGAAAAATATTTTCTATATTTTCCTGTGATCCATTATCAATAATCAAAACAGAAACATTTAAATCTAATTTGCCGGTTTTGGTATTTTTATACAGATGCTGCAAACAAGCCCTGGTTATTTCTATGTTATCCAATACAGGTATGCCAATTAAGACCTTTTTCATATCCGTCAATTTCCTTAGTTTATAAGTGTTTCCTTTTTGTCCAGGAACCTTTGAATAGCTATTTTAACCTTATCAACAGTTAATTCTTCGAGGCATTTACTTATACCATTGCCATCACATCCTTTTTGATGGCAGGGTGCGCAATCATAATCAGGAGTAACGACGCTGTGTGTTTCACCAACAGGCGCCCAAACCAGCCATTCTGAAGGACCGTAAATAGTTATGGTGGGGGTACCGACAGCAGCGGCAATATGAGGAGCCGCGCTATCTACTCCTACATGCAGGCTGCTCAATCTGAGTACTCCAGCCAGTTCATCCAGGGTGGTTTTGCCAGTAAGGTTAAAAATTTGTCCCTTGCATTTACTTGCAATATTAATTGATTTTTCTCTTTCTTCAGGTGCTCCGACAATAACAGTTGAAATCCCATATTCTTCACTTAACCAATCAAAAATTTGCACCCATTTCTCATAACCCCATTCTTTATATCGCCATCTTGAAAAAGGATTTAATGTAATCCATCGACTCACAGCCGTTAAACCCTCACGATCCAAGAGTTGTTTTGCTCGCTCTTTAACTTTTTCAGAAACCCAGAGTTTCGGAATTGTATCTTTTGTGTCTATGCCAAATTCTCTTACAATCCTAAGAGATTGCTCTGCTGCGCCATAGATTCTTTCTTTGGAAGCAGGGGGAACAGCAAGATTTGTAAAAAGGAAATTACGCCATCTGAGACCGCTATAAAATAAGGCAGCTCTGATCGAAGCGCCCGACAAAAGAGCCATATAAGCCCCCCTGTCATCTGAACGAAGATCAAAAGCCAGATCGAAGCGCTCTTTTCGCAAATTTCTTATAAATGCTAATTGTTTTAGCGCCCTTTTTAAAAGATTTCCTCTGTATTGCTTTACTTCAAAAATTTTATATATATGCGGATCAGCTTCTAAAAGTGATCCGGAACCGTTGCGTAAAAGCACAGAAACCTTTGCGTGTGGATATGCCTCTTTTACTGCGCGAAAGGTGGGAGTTGCCCATACTACATCTCCGATATCTCCAAGCTGTATAATAAGAACGCTCTTAATCTTTTTTTTAAATTTGCTGCTGCCTTTTACTATCATCCCTGTTTTCTTATCAAAAATCAATGTCACTAACTAAGGTAATTTTATTATTTATGGCCACAAAAAACTTTTTTCTTTATCTTCGCCTGCTTCGTGGTCTTCGTGGTAAAACATCGCGGTACGCTTCTTGTAATTTTCTTAAGTTAATGGCATTGTATCAAAAACAATTGGAAATTTGCAACAGACAAAAATTATAACAAATTTACTTTTGCAACCAGGGTTATTGTTTGCTATAAATAAATTTTGATGGCGTCGTAAAAAATCTCATCTACTGTGTTGTAGTATTTTTTCAGACCCTCGACATACTTAATATGTATGCCTT
>Ga0207996_1002417_pt1 | contig 11403 bp, 16 predicted proteins | sample AntAceMetag02UKG_FD_184773 | JGI IMG/M metagenome (GOLD analysis project Ga0207996, IMG submission 184773) | Saline lake microbial communities from Ace Lake, Antarctica - Antarctic Ace Lake Metagenome 02UKG (SPAdes) (version 2) | ecosystem: Environmental > Aquatic > Non-marine Saline and... | reverse complement strand
AATGCATATTCATGCGACGTAAAAGAAACGCCCCTGCTTTCTACATTATTTCTTATACGTTGTATAATATACATTATGTATAAATACCCCTGCAAGACACACACGCCGCTGCTTGCTTTACATTGTCACTGCTTCCCCGCTGGAGACCGCGAATAGCGGTCGAAAGCGTGGGCAATTCTTCCCGGGGTGCAAGTTTTCACAACGGCCGCCGTCGGGCTTTTACGACGGCGGCAGACGCCCCCGAGCCCATTCGGGCGAGCCTAGTTTTCACGCAAGCCGCCCGGAGTTTAATTTATCAATTAAAAATCCTCTCGGCTATCTCGTTAAATAATCTCGGCTACCTCTCGGCTACCAGCCTCAAAAATTAAAAAAAAAATTCCAAAATAATTTTTCCGGAAAAAATCCCCCGCGCTGCCGGGGAGATTTCAAATCGGCGGCAAAATTTCGGGAAACAGATTGCGGAAACAAGTTTGCGCTCGTGGCACAATTCGTCCGTGCCAGTTGTTATCTTATAGTTGCACGTTTTCGTATAGAGATCAGGATTGTTTTTGGATTATTTCCGGTGTTTTCTGGGCTTTGTGAGCATACTTCCGTCAATATGTATAACGAGGTTTTGAACTTCTGTCGTGAGCATAAAAAGCTGCTCTGTGAATTTATTTATCGCGGGGATCATCTTTAATACAATTATAAAAAGAAGTGCGCTCGGAACACCTACATTTCCCACGAATTGAAATAATAATTTTGCGTCCATGCGAAGCCTTTTATTGTAGTATTCCTTTTAATACCATAACGAAAATATCGTCTAGTGGATTGCTTGTCGCCTTTGCTTTTGCCTCTAACGATTTAAGTATGTCGGGAAAATACTCTTTTAGTTGGCTGCTGACCATTGGAAGTAAAGCGATCAAGATTTTGATAACAATGTTTTGCATTTCGCCCCCTTTTTTAGTTAAGATCAAGATATCATAAAAAGAAGCGCTGCGCAAATTAAGATTTTAAATTGTTACGCAAGCCGTTAGAGTTGCGGCGGCAAACCAATAAACGCCATGGCGAACGTCTTTATTATAAAAATAAATAGCCGCCGCCGCAAGATCCAAAATAATCAATGTATAAGGAAAGATTTTTGTGATCACGTTTTATTTTCTCTTGACGTCCGTCTTAAAATCAGACGTTCTGATGTAGTAGAGAATTGTTGTGTTGTGCCTGTTGCCCAGGGCAATTCCGATTTCATTATAACTTGCGCCACATTCGTTATATGCTCTCGTCGCAAAAACTTTCCGGGCCCGGACAAGCATTTGACTGCGTTTCGCGCTTGTGATCATGTCAAGTGATATTCCGTACCCCCGACAAACATCAAGTAAGAGTTCGGCCATGTTTTTGATTGGCACTCCGCCGGCTGTTAATTTAATTTTTGATTCCATGATTCTCCTTTTTTGTTTTTTTTGTGTCGTTTTTGTCTGTTAAATCGCATTGATTCCAACGACTGCAGTTGTCTTTTGTGCAGACGTAGCGACTGCCCCTTTGATTTCTCCCGTTGTTTATATATTTTGCGTGGTCAGATCTATTGTGGCCACAAAAACAAGTATTTGTTTTATTATCCGCTGTCATAAGTTTTCCTTTCTCTTTTTTTCAATAGCCTCAATTACCACTTGGAGAGCGTTTTTAACATTCTCCGGCATATCGTCGTGGCGTTTTTTAAACGCTTTTTCTTTTTCTTTCGCCTCTTTTGATGATGGATTTGAGCTGCCAGCGTCTCGCCCATCTCCATAGTTCAATCTTGCCATAGTTACCCCCTTTTTTGTTATTAGATAATTGAAAGAATTTTATTCACAAAGCGATTTAGTCGCTCGTTTATTCTCTCTCCACTATCATTAATGTCATTTATTAATATCCACTCCGCGCGCATAAAATCCATAACTGCCGCAGTGAGTTTTCTCTTTACCTTACCGTTTATTATTGGTATAGGTTGCCCGTGTTTCTTAATAAAACAATCCACACAGAGCACCTTTTTTCCGCTGCCGCTTCGCAGCCCGTCTTTTAAATCTTCGCCGCATTTTGAACATCTCATTTTGTCTTATCTCCTTAACATTTCCATAATAAGCATTATTAAATAGACCCAACTTGTCGCTATATAAAGCAGCAACATAATTACAATCGCCTCTCGTAGCTTCTTCATTTTTCTCGCCTCCTGTATTGTTTAAATCGTTTATCTATCGCGAAGAACGCGAGCGTCAATAATAATATTGGCGCGCAAGCTATAATCAAAATTCCTCTGATGTAGTTTTTTAATAAGTCTTTGATATCAATCCCTCCTTTCTCATATATAGACATAAAACGAAAATTGCAAGCGCCGCCAAAACTCCCTGCGGGAGATCTTGCGCTCGTAAACCTTTTTTACAAGTTGGCCATGCTGCATGGACCAACCTGTCGGATTTATGACCCGTATTTTAAAAACCTTTTCCCATAAAATCGGCTTGCGCTTGTCGTTCATTAGCACCCCCTTTCACGTTTTGTGGATATCCTGTGTATAACTTTGTCTTTTCTGTGGATAACTTTTGAGTTATACACAGGCAAATTATCCGACCCCCGAGTTATCCACATTTCGTCCACAGATTTTCACAACCTAAACACATTTTTTCCACAGCCTTTTTTCGTTATGAAACTATAAAAACCCCGACGTTTGGATTATAGAACAATGTTCCATAGTTTGTCAAGTAGTTTTACAGATAAGGTTATCCAGAGGTTACAACGACGGATAAATATAGTTATGTAAACTAACGGATTGAGTTATCCACAAAAAGTTGCTTGCTTATTACTGTTATTAGTATTTAATATATATATAAAAGGAAGAGAGCGTTGTGTATAACTTTTGGAGGAAAACAGAAAATGATAGGACAACAAAAAAGTAATATAATCCCATTATTTGATCAAGACTTTTCAAACATAGTCAAAGAGTTGATCAATGCAGCAAAGAGGAAAATTTATATAACAACATATAAGTTTGAGCCCAAATCAACCCCAAGTGCCCAACGGATCAACGCGATTGTTGAGGCGCTTTTTGCGGCCAATGTAAGAAAAGCTGACATTCGTATTCTTTTAAATTTCTACGAAAACCACAAAGCGACCTCAAATATAAATTGGTATGCTGCCCGGATTTTTCAGAAGAATGGTATTATTGCCAAATATCAAACTTCCGGCAGGACATTGCACCAAAAATTGATTTTAATTGATGATGTTTATGTTATTGCCGGCAGCCATAATTTAAGCGTCAAAAGTCTTGCTGAGAACATAGAATTGAGTTTTTTAATTCAAGATGATATTATCTACAAAGAGAGCGAAACGAAATTCTTGAAATTATGGGAAACTGCAAAGGATTTTTCGTGGAGTAAATAAATAAATTATGTATACAAATTTCCCTCTTTACCCGACTAGCATTTTTTCAAACACTGACTACCCTGCGCAAGCTGATAATACAGACACAGTTTACGCCGCATTGATCAATGCTCTAAAAACCGAAATTCAAGCCTGCTTTGACGAATTAGGCATACTTCCGAAGGGCTTTCATGCGAGTGTAAAAGATAGGATTTCCGCTTTAGAATTACAGCTAAAAATTATAATTGATTCTATGGAATACGCAAGCAACGCAGCCGCGCAAGCTGCTTATGTTAGTAGCGACGCGAGCAGTTACAGCGCTAATATTCTAACCGGCGGCACTGCCTCTGCCGAACAAGTAGACAACGGCGCAGCCGCAAATGCGGTTGATGGTGACGAGGACACACACTGGGGGACAAATACCGCGGTTTATAGTTTGCCGACTTGGTGGAAGTATGATTTAGGGTCGGGGATTACAAAAATAGTCAATAAAATATCTCTAAAAGCTCTTTATAGCACAGGTTTAAGAATTAAAGACTTTACAATTCAGGGTTCAAACAATGATTCTGACTGGGACACACTTGGAACATACCAAACCGTTAACAATACCGATTGGCAATATTTTTATTGTAGTGATAACATTACGGCGTATAGATATTACATGGTTAATATTACATCATATTGGGAAGGCGTTGTTGTTGGAATATGCGAAATTCAAATGCACGAGGCAACGCCAAATCTTCAATGCTATTCTGAAAACATAATAACAAAAAAAGATGATTACTCGTTAAAAGTTGAGGCGCTTATCACAGGCAGTCTTTCAGATACGCTTACGCGGACAGTTAGCCCCGTTAAGGACTTGACTGGAAAAATGCGGATTGTTCTTTGGGCCCGATCTGATAGGACGGGCGAAAATTTTAAGGTTGAATATCAAGATTCGGGCGGCAATAAAATAGAATACACTATTGAAACTCTTGTCGTTGATACATGGGAAGAAAAAATTATTGACATTTCCGCAGTTGATGACGCCGATAAAGATTCAATAGACCAAATTAAATTAACAGTTTTAAATGCAGATTCAACAACAATTTTATATATTGATGATAACTATTCTGCATAAAAATTATGGCAAAATTTGGAACAAAAAAATTTGGCACTTTTAAATTTGGGGCCGCTGTTGTTTCAAAATTCCGAGCGAATATCTGTCATGAGGGGATTCCTCTCGGGATTCAAGTCCGGCGGCAAATAAACAAAGAGTTTATTTTCCGTATAAAGAGCGGCACACAAGAGAAATATCCCTACTTCATACCGGCGAATCCCCAAACCGCGGGACAGCAGTCTTGGCGAACAACTTTTACGGCCGGCGTTGTTGCTGCAAAAGCATTAACCGACGGACAAAAAGAGGTCTATCGAAAAGACGCTTATCGGAAGCCCGGACAGACTTGGTTTACTCGGTTTATGGCCGAATACCTATGGAGAGAAAGCCATTAAAATAATAGATCAAGATATCCCCGCCGAATTATATCGGCAATATCAACGTTCACTTGGTTTTGCGCAAGAAACAAAATCGGGCAGCGGGATTTATTCTATTAGAAAGCGGCCCCCTTATCGGCTGCCGCATATGCGTAGCGAGCGAGGAAATTCCCCGAGCGCCGCGCAGCTTGCTGTTCGTCAAGCGTTCAAAGATTCTGTTGATTGTTTTAATGGAAGCCCCCGGAGTGGTGGGGCTGTGCCTCCTGAACTTGGGTATCGGTCGCGTGAGTGGTGGTTTGCGCAAGCAGCACTTCAACTCTACCCGCCTTATGTTGGAAGGGATTTTGCAACGTGGGACGGCGAGGAAATAGAGCCTGACGACTGGCTCGGCTCGGACGACGTAAGTCATCCGCAGCCGTGGTTTTTACAAACTGATGAACAAGATTTTATTGATTTTTACGACGAAATGAAAGCAAAATATGGGTATCCGTGGTCATCCCGGAATCGCCCTGATGAAATTGTCACTAAAATGAATCAGATTGTTTGTGATGAAATAACTTATGATCCGGACGCGAATCCGTTTTATGCTTATACGCCAGGACAAACAGCAAAAAGCAGAAAAGGAATTTGCGACGATCAATCAATTTTGCATTATGCTTTGACTTGGAAAGCATTAAAAGAATTGTCATGGACTGATGATCAAATTGACGCTCGGCTTGGCGTTGTTATAAATGCGCAGTCGGGACAGGGCCATGTTTATAATTGGTGGAAAACACATCTTGGGTCAACAAAAATTATAGAAAATACTTATGATCCCGGCACGTCGCCGCGGGTTATGGGCGATATGGCGTATTGGGGCGCAACTGGCGACACTTACCTGCTGAATCGCTTTAATAAAACTAAATCCTATTTGGCGAGTTTTACTTCTGACGGGATAACGCGTCCGCTTTGGTATTTTAATTATTTTATGCAGCATACTTTTCCCGTTTTTTATGCCGGCACAATCCCGGACTGGTGCGGGTTATGTATTCCCATTGAAAGCATTGGACAAGCGTATTACAAAAACTTGCAAAGCACATATTTTCACGATTATGAGGACGCATGGGCTGCGGCTTGGAATTTATATCAAAACAACGATTGGGTTGCTTATCCTTACGAGCAGCAATATCTATATGGATATGGGCGAAGTGATAAGTCTCCCGCTTGGGATCCATACCGCGGCCAGATATATGGCGACAAAGTGCCGCTAACATTCAAGCCCATTGATCATATATCGCCTGCGAGGTGGGCGCAAGTTGATAAAATAAAAATAGCGTTTAAAACTTCGTATTGGTGGGAGCCCAACGCCGGGGGGTCAATTCGTTGTATTGAGAGCGGCGAAACGCAGGCGCAGGCTTACGGAGTAACAGCTTTTTATCTACCGAAAGAGATTTGCACTTATGAGGAATTTACGCTCACATTTGAAACATTATCTCTAACAATAACAGATCTAAAACCGCTCGCGCCGGTTGTTGATTATAGTTATCACACAGTCGGCTTTTCTCATGAATTAGGGTGGGCAAAATTATATTGCACAGGCGAGGGGATTTATTAAAATTATGAGTGAGTGTTCCGTAGGATCACAAACGATTTTTATCTCAAAACCACAATATATAGTGTTTGACAAAAGTTAAAAACAGATGTAATTTATGATTGGCTTAAGATATTTCACTCGTATGAGTATCTAATCTTCGCCAAAAAGGGGGTGCAATATAAAATGGCAAAAGTAGTAGGTCCTTTGATGTCTCTTGAAGCAAGAGGCAAAATTGGAGATGCACTCGTCGCGTTTGTTTGGAAAGGCCGGAACGTTATGCGTTCTTGGACTATCCCGTCAAATCCGCGTTCCGTTGGGCAAAAAGTCGCCCGTCAAAAACTGGCTGCTATGGGCAAAAACACGCTTGTGATTAAACCTATAAGTACCGGCTTGACTTCTGGCTCGTCAATGTATCAGTCTATAAAAGATGTTACCCCGTCAAGTCAGATTTGGAACGCCTATTTTGTGAAAGGCGCTCTTGATGACCTCAAAACCGAGGCAACTTTCACGGAACTTTGGGACGCTATCACTAGCAGCACATTCGTCTTGACCAATTTTCAAGAAAATGCAGCTGCTCTTGGAATGGCTACCCTTACAGGTGCGGCATATGCGACGTCTATCCCGCCAGAAATTCAACTGGCTATGGGTGCTTATGGTGCCTATAAACTCGGACTAACCGGAACAACCTCTGTTTATAACACTTATCCGAGCACGTGGACGACTGCGCAAGTCTCTGACTTTGCGACAGATTACTTCACTGCGACTTAGTCGCGGCGTTGTTAGGGAACTGACGGAACGGCCGCCGTTGGTTCTTGATAATCCACCTCTTCGAACTAAATAATAACCGGGCCAAAAAAAAGGAAAATTAAAATGCAAGATTTTACACTCGGCGACCTCGTTATAATGGAATTAGCTTTAGCGACATTTTCAAAAGAATTTGATATCTCGCTTTTTGCGTCTTTGCAAATGCAAGATATCGCAACAAAAATTGAAATGAATATCCGGAAATTGTCTGCAGCGGCCGCGCCTTTGAGCGTTGTTCCTCTTGGCGACGAAGAAAAACCAACTCCGCGCGCTTAAATAGTGCATAAAGCTAGTTATGACATTATGCAGTATTTTGCTAAAAAATACTTATTCCCGGGCGACAACTTAAAAATTCTTGATGTTGGGAGTTTAGACGTAAACGGAACATACAAAGATATTTTTCAAAAACCGAATTGGCGTTATTCTGGTCTTGATTTAGCAGAGGGAAAGAATGTTGACATTGTTTCCCGCAGCGCTTATGACTTTGACTTACCTGATAATGTTTTTGATGTTGTTGTTTCTGGAAATTGCCTCGAACACGTTGAGGCGCCATGGCTATGGATTGATGAAGTTGAGAAAGCAGTCAAGCCCGGCGGCTTGATCTGTATTATTGTCCCGTTTTATGTTGGGCCGCATAGATATCCGCTTGACTGTTGGCGAATTCTGCCTGACGGCATGAGATATCTATTGAAAAAAAGTGGCAATTTAGAAATAATTGAGTGCTTTCAAAACAAACTTAAACCCGGCGACGTTTGGGGTATCGCCAAAAAGTCGCCGTGATCACTAAGGGGGTAGAATGTCAACTACGATAATAATCCCATGTAAAGACGGTTTGAACTATACAAAAAATTGCTTAATGAGTATTTTCACAAAAACAAAAGCGCCTTTCAAAGTTATTGTTGTTGACGACGGCAGCACAGAGGAAACAAAGATTGAACTCCGAAAAATAAAAAATATAACATTACTTGAGAATACGAGTAATATGGGATTCCCAAAATCCTGTAATATTGGTATGCGCGCCGTCAAGACAAAATACTTTGTTTTAATGAACAATGATGTTGAAGTCACGAAAGGTTGGCTGTCAATGCTGCTTGAAGTAATGGAGAAAAACCCTGAACTTGGAATTTTGGGGCCGAAAACGAATTCCGTTTCCGGGCCGCAGCATGATCCGAACGCACACTATAATTGCAATATAGGATTAGAACAATATGCTTATGAGGTTAAAAAGCGCAAACCGCCCCGAATTGAGCAGTTTCCCCGCATTGTTTTTTTCTGTGTATTGATTCGAAGCAAACTATATAAAAAAATCGGTGGGCTTGACGAGAAATTTGGACTTGGAAATTTTGAGGACGACGACTATTGTCTACGCGCCCATTTCGCGGGATATAAAGCAGCTATTGATCATAATGTTTTTGTTCATCACTACGGATCAAAAACATTTAGTAAGTTAGGGAAGGGCTTTTCAGATCTATTGATAAAAAATAAAGCCTACTTCATGAAGAAGTGGGGTTCGTCTAAAATTTAGAAAGTGATCAACTTATGAAAAGAACACTAAAACATTCTGCTATATTAGCAAACCGCTGTGACACAATTTCACTTTGTATGATTATGAAGAACGAAGAAAAGCGACTTGTGCGCTGTTTAGAATCTGTTAAGGGCCTCGTTCATGAGATTATTATTGTTGATACTGGCTCAACTGACAATAGCATTGATATTGCTCGCAGCTATGGCGCGAAAATTATTCATTCTCAATGGTGTGACGATTTCGCTTTTAGCCGCAACGTTAGCTTACAAGCCGCGACCAAAAACTGGATATTAATACTTGACCCGGACGAAGTTATCTCCCGCCAGGACTTTTTTACAATCAGGGATCATACTTTACATAATGAGGTTATTGCTTGGCGCATGGATACGCGCAACTATGGAAATAATCCCTTTCAAGTGGATTCCCGGCCGAATCCTCACGATATGCCCGAGGCTAAAAATTATAAAACTTTTGTTCCGAGTACAAAAACAAGACTGTTTCAAAACTGGAAGGGCCTCAAATTTGAGGGCTGTTTTCACGAAATGATTGATTATGACTTGTCGCGCCGGCGTTTGCCGTGGGCTACTTCAACGGCGCAAGTTCATCACTACCCCGAGGAAATAAGCCAAACCACGCATAAGGAAAAAGCCTTTTTTTACTTACGGCTTGCCGAAAAAAAGGTGCGCCTTAATCCAAAAGACAATCAAGCATGGTGGGAATTATCGGTTGCCGAAAACATCTGCGGCTATAAAGAAAGAGCGCTGCGATCATCTTCGAAAACATTAAAGAACGAAAAACAATCTCCAAGCCGTCTGTTTTTTATAGCGTCGCTCAATAAAGAATGTGGGCGCAATTCCGAACATAAGTATATTTTTGAAAAAGCAGTTTGCTTATTATATCCAAATTTAACGCATATTGATCCGGCGAAAAGAATTCCCACGTTTAAAAAGTATCAAAATTTCTAGATATATTCCAGTCTCTCGCCTACCCGAGATAAAAAAACTATATTTTGAGGTTTTTCGCAGTATAGCGCGGATTTTTCAGATTTAGCGGATATCAAGTCCGCAATTATTGCATGATATTAAAAAAACCTATCGCGTAGAATATGAAAAGCCCCCCGCATAAATGTAGACACAGCCAAAAAGGTATAACTTTGCATTTTTGGGGGTATTTTGGGGCTTTTTATTTTTGCCTTTTAAATCTGCCGTTTTCTTTCGCGGCTAACAGCCGAGCAAGCGAGAGAAATTTCCCCTGCGGGGGGGCTGCTCTTTTTTCCATAAAGCAGCCCCCACGCAACATAAAATAGAGGTGCGCCCTTGCCCTTTGTCCGAAGCGGGCGTGTTGAGAGGTCGCCACGTCTTGAAACTATATCAGGAAGCCCGCAAGTTTAGGGCGCCACAGGCTACGACGCCGACAGGCAGCAAGAGTGCTTTTCTCCAAGCTCATCTTTGAAAACTCCCCCGCAAGAGTGAGGTCGCTGCGCCTCTGAACGTTACGAGGCGGCGCTGTTCTTCGGAAGAAATAACACACGCTGCGCTCTTGCTCTTAAAGGGTGGTGAAGTGCTGCGATAAAATTCTTCTGGGTGGGGTTGTTGGTGGTATAAAATAAAAGTAATGCCCGCAAGCAAAAAAGAGGTACGCTAGATTGCAGGGGTATGTCAAGCCGAGAAAAACATCTCTTGGTTTTTCTCATATCGGGCTTGTTTACATAATGCATATTCATGCGACGTAAAAGAAACGCCCCTGCTTTCTACATTATTTCTTATACGTTGTATAATATACATTATGTATAAATACCCCTGCAAGACACACACGCCGCTGCTTGCTTTACATTGTCGTTGTTGCTTTGCCTTTCTCGTTAAGACAGACGCCCCCGAGCCCATTCGGGCGAGCCCATTATTCGTTTTAGCCGTCCGCGTTTCCCTGCCTTTCTCATTAAGATAGACGCCCCCGAGCCCATTCGGGCGAGCCTAGTTTCGCCATAAGTCGTTAAATAATCTCGGCTACCTCTCGGCTATCAGCCTCAAAATTTTAAAAAAAAATAAAAAAATAATTTCAAAATAAAATTTAAAATTTAAAAATAAAATTCCCACAAAATTTCCGGGGCAAAATTTCCGCCGGGCCGCGGTCGCCCGGGGATTTTGGGAACAAATTGCGGGAAACAGATTGCGAAAACAAGTTTTCGACCGTGGCACAATTCGTCCGTGCCAGTTGTTATCGTTATGTTGCACGTTTTCGTATAGAGATCAGGATTGTTTTTGGATTATTTCTGGTGTTTTCTGGGCTTTGTGAGCATACTTCCGTCAAGATGAATAACGAGGTTTTGGACTTCTGTCGTGAGCATAAAAAGCTGCTCTGTGAATTTATTTATCGCGGGGATCATCTTTAATACAATTATAAAAAGAAGTGCGCTCGGGACGCCTACATTTCCCACGAATTGAAATAATAATTTTGCGTCCATGCGAAGCCTTTTATTGTAGTAAGCCTTTTAATACCATGACGAAAATATCGTCTAGTGGATTGCTTGTCGCCTTTGCTTTTGCCTCTAACGATTTGAGTATGTCGGGAAAATACTCTTTTAGTTGGCTGCTGACCATTGGAAGTAAAGCGATCAAGATTTTGATAACAATGTTTTGCATTTCGCCCCCTTTTTTAGTTA
>Ga0207996_1002416_pt1 | contig 11404 bp, 11 predicted proteins | sample AntAceMetag02UKG_FD_184773 | JGI IMG/M metagenome (GOLD analysis project Ga0207996, IMG submission 184773) | Saline lake microbial communities from Ace Lake, Antarctica - Antarctic Ace Lake Metagenome 02UKG (SPAdes) (version 2) | ecosystem: Environmental > Aquatic > Non-marine Saline and... | reverse complement strand
TTCTAGCCGGTGCCTCCTATGTATTAGCATTCTGTAATTTAAGTTGCACTACCTTTTTGTCTCTGAATCTTGAACTCTTATCCCTGCAAAGAAATACGCAAAAAATCCCCTTGATTCTTCAAAGCTGTGGACTTTTTGTGGTGCCCTTGACAAGTGTGGATCTTTCAGGTATAATTATTATGTTTGATTGAGGGTTTACAGATAATTATAACTATCTTACGGGGATGGGGTATATGAAGACATATCTTGCGAGGCGCAAAATCGCGGTAAAGGCAATATCGCTTGTTGTATGTGCTGCTTTTATGTTCACAAACACTGTTTTAGCCGCCCCTCAGAATGCGTACAGTAAAGCCTGCCTTGCTCCTCAATCAGAAGGTCAACGGGACGGATTCAAGGAGATCATTGGAGAAGTAAGAGGGGTCGTAACCGACCGAAAAGTTGCTCAAAAACAGCCGCTTGCCGCGGTACCCGGTTCAATTAATGAAACGATCTCGGCGGAGGAAGTTGACGCGCTGCCGGTGTTTAAAAATCTTGAAAAAATGATGGTAAGCGATGATTCTGTTTATGAAAAAGATATAATAGGTAAAATAAAAACAATTGCTGAAAATTACCCTGATTTAGGAAAACGTCTTACAGGGCGAGCACTGCTTTGTTTTAATTGGTTTAAAAGAGGGCTTCCGTATTCAAATGTTTTTTATGGTGATTATATTACTTCCGAGAACCCTCAAATATACCTTGAAAAGTTGTTGAATGTTAATCCGGAAGAATTAAAAACTATGCTGAATACACATTTTAATGCTGGAGATAAAAATCTGACTGACATGGTGATTTTATTGGTGAGAGGTTTTAATAAAGAAGTGATAGATGAATTGGAAAAACTTGCCAAAGATCTCAGGGATGCGTGTTCTGAGGAAGTCCTTCAATTAAATTCACCCGAGAATTTTCATATGAGTATTTCTACGAGAAAAAGAGTGTTTATTGATGAAATACTTGAAAGAAAAGATATTGTAAAAACAAAGAATGATTTATTGGAATCCTTGAAGGGAATTGAGGAAGGAGAGGCATCATTTACAGGTGAGTTGGAACTTACAAATAATGGCGTAATCATTATGCGTATAACAGATGGAGATTTCACAAAGAAGATATTGGAGGTGAGAAGCAGGTTAGATCTTGACGGAAGGTTTAAGGACTGGTTTAAGCCTGATATAGTTCATATGAGTATAGGCCGTATTAAAAGTGATAAATATACGCCTGAACAAATTATTAAGATAAAGGAAGTTATTAATAAATATAATAAAGAAGGTATATTTGGAAAAAATTTAAAGATGACAATAAATAATTTTCGATTTGGGCAGTTCGATATGACTGCTGAAAATGAACATAACGTTTTTGATTTAAAACTTGCAGAACCAAAGAGTTATGAACAGAAAATCATTGAATTTCTGGCGCAGAGAGACGAATTGCCGGATGAGCCTGTTGATTTAATGTTAGTTTTAGGAAACAGTCGGATTGAAACAGTTGAAAAAGCGGTTGAATTATATAATCAGAAAAAAGCCAAAATGATTTGCATTTCCGGCGGTGCCAGCAAGGTAATCGGTCCGGATAATGAAACAAAATTACTGCGTAAAAACATAATGGAGTCAGATTATAAAATAGATAATGCGGAAGGAAAATCAGAAGCTGAAATATTCAAGGAAATAATGATGGCAAAAGGTGTTCCTTCTGATGTAATTATTATTGAGAATCAATCGACTAATTCCAAGGAAAATATTTTAAATGCTAAAAAAATACTTGAAGATAACAATATCCCGCATGATACCGTTATAATACTCCAGCATCCGGTATTTCAAAGAAGGGCAAAGGCAACGGTTGACCGCTGGTTTGGTGAAAAAACGCGTTCATATTCTTACGCGCCGTTTATTCCTCAACTGAAGACAATGAATGAAGAAGAAAGAGATCTTTTTATTAAAAAGGCATTGGCAGAATTTGATAAATTCGATGAGTATGGCCCCAACGGAAAAGGTGATATTGCACAGGTAAAAATACCACCTGATATTTCTGATGCTTATTTAAGATTAAGTGGGTATGGCGTAATATTTACGCAAATTGAAAACATTATAAATGAATATGCAAAAAGCGATAAAAACGCAAAAGATAATGATGGGGATCATCCGGTGCTTAAGAAATTAGTTCCGCTTATCCGTAATCACCACGCATTGCTTGATAAAAGCAAAGGTGAAGAATTAATGAGAATAATGACTGCGGTTGCTGACAAAGATGAAGATGTTTTAAAACTATTCGAATGGATGTTAGAAAACACACCGTCAAGTTATTTGGATATAGCGGACAGCTGGCCTATCGGAATAAAAACAGAGATGAAGGACGGTGCGTGGGGAAAATTGTATTTTCAGTTGAAAGGACAGGGAGTCAATACAAATCCAATAAACAAGAAGGAGATAGATAGAATATCGCATATAAAAGATATGATAGGCGGCGGACAGGATATGATAAGGGGTAAATATGATGATTTATATAAAAGCGTGTATCAGCGGCTTGGTCTTGAAGATGATCCTAGAACGCACCCTGATTTAACGCCGGGCTTGTTTGAAGAAAAGTTAAAGGGATACAGCGATAAAAAAATTAACCCTATTTTTATAGAACCGTTTTATCTGAGCCTGGTGCTTCATGATTACGGGAGACTGCTGAAAAATAAAGTAAAGATTTCTCCTGAGATAGATAGGCCTGATGCAAATCAACATCGAATTAGCGGTATATATCTCGCGGATGATCTTTTAGAAAAGCTCGGAGTACGCACGTTTGACAGGGAAGTAGTTAAGTTAATGATACGCCAGCATGATGCATTCTGGTGTTTATACTGTCTTAATAAATATAATGATTATAATAATTTTACATATCCCGAAAATCTTTTAACAGATATAGATAATACAGTAAACAAGTTACACGAAATAAATAAAAAACTTTCGAAGCGGGAGATACGGGATAATCTTCTTAAGCTCCTGGCATTGGTAAGCATAGCTGATGTATATTCATCGGGTGACAGATATCTAAGCGATTCCTATATTAAATATATAACAAGGTTTGTGGATATTGTTTCATCCGTTGATACTGATCCTGTAAAGGAACTTGAGGCTCTTATTGTTAATACGAAAAAAATCTTTGACGAGATAGACAATGATGAATCGCTTACAGAAGAAGAAAAGATAAAGGCGAAAGAATTCTGGATGAGGAATATCAACTCGGCAAAAATCGGTTTATTAAAAATACTTGATATGGGTGTCCCCTCGCTTAATGAAGTTCAGAGGGCGTATAAATTATTAGAATTACAGGCATAATAAAACGATGGACGAAGGAAGCGAGACGAGGAGTCGTTCATTAAGAAACTAGAAAGGATTTCACATAAATTCTTGCAGTTTCGAGCTCAAGGTCGTCCAAAAAGTAAAAATAAAAGGTGAACGTCCCCTTTATATAATACTCCCCAAAATTCGTACCAGTGGTTAAGATAGAAAAATGAGGTATAATAGTTGCCCAGAAAGCGTATGATTTAAAAAAGAGAACGGACAAAGATATCATTATAGAGGCAAGGAAACATGCGACTGCCGGAAAAATTGTTAGATTTTGTGCTGACTACAAGCAGGAACTAGAAAAATACCCGGTTTACCCTGAAGCATTTCTTCCGCTACTTGAAATGCGCGCATCTTTATTGGCGATTACTTTAAGCGAATATAAAAACTATGTAACAAATAATTACAGAGAAAAGGAATTTATAAGAAAGAAATTATTGGAATCGCTCAACTATAACAACATGATTCTGGCTACAGTGTTTTACCGATATTTTGATGCGTGGGGGCCTGAGCTAGAGCTGTTTTTACGAGAACTTATTATCCGTAAAGTAGAAAAGAACAATTACAATATAATTGTAAAAAGTGTTGGGGCGTCGTCGGGAAAGGAAGTTTATAGTATTGGAAGTGCTGTATATGCAGAGCTCTGTGATTATGCTCTCTAGTGATATTTGCGTAAAATCTCATTTTTTGCATAAACCTTTTTATATTGTTTTGCTGTACTAAAGATGGTATAAATACGTCTATGGAAATAATTAGATATAATGAGGAAAAAGGCAGAGAAAAGCTTAACGCTTTTTTGAAAAGCGGGGAGATAAGTGCCGATGTTGATAGTAAGGTAAAAGCTATTATCGATGATGTGAGATATTACGGGGATAAAGCTCTCCTGGATTATACAAGCAAATTTGATAAAGTTTTTATGCGGCCTGAGGAGTTAAAGGTCGATGAAGTTGAGTTTATTGAAGCGCTTGCTGTTGTGACACGTGAATTTAAAGATGCATTTAAGGAAGCAAAAGACAATATCACCGAATATTATTCACAGCAAAAACGGAAGCAGTTTGTATGTAAAACAAAAAAGGGTAAATCAAACAAGGTTCTTTTTAGTCCGATAGAAAAAGTTGGAGTATATATCCCGGGAGGTACTGCACCCCTCGTATCTACCATACTTATGACTGTTGTGCTCGCTCAGGTTGCCGGTGTTAAGGAAATTGTCATTATGACCCCTCCTTCGATCGAAAAGAGAGTTAATCCTTACATACTTTCTGCCGCATATTTTTTAGGGGTTAAAAATATATATAAAGTTGGGGGCGCGCAGGCAATAGCGGGTCTTGCATTCGGTACAGAAACATTGCCGAAAGTTGATAAAATTGTCGGACCGGGAAACATGTATGTTGCAAGTGCAAAGAGGCAGGTATATGGTTTTGTCGGGGTAGATCTTATTGCGGGCCCAAGTGAAATTGCGATTCTTGCTGATGATAAAGCAAATCCTGCATACATTGCGATTGATCTTCTTTCTCAAGCAGAACACGACGAAATGTCACGGTGTTTACTGGTAACGCCGTCTTATGAGCTTGCCCAGAAAGTAAAAAGGGAAATGATCACGCAAGCTCGCGGATTGTCGCGTAAAGAAATTATTGAACAGTCACTCATGAAAAACGCAATGATCGCACTTGTTGAAAACATTGATGAAGGCGTCGAAGTTGTTAACGCGTTTGCTCCTGAACATTTAGAGATCATGACTCGAGATAGCGATAAATTAGCACACAAAATAAAACATGCAGGGACTATACTCCTTGGCGATTATTCTCCTGTTGCAGTCGCTGATTTTATAGCTGGTGCAAGCCATGTGTTGCCGACTGGCGGTAGTGCGCGTGCATTTTCGGGGTTATCACTTGATGATTTTATTAAAAAGATCAATGTAGTAAAGTATTCGAAGAGTGCGTTGCAATCTTCGGCGCAAAATATTATAAAATTTACTGATATTGAAGGACTGGATGCTCATGGCAGATCAGTGAGCAAACGTTTTGAAAAAAGGAGAAGGAAATGAAAAGGTCCGCGCAATTAAAGAGAGATACGAGAGAGACCAAGATAGATATAAAGATCAATATTGATGGTGTCGGAAAAAGTTCAATCAATACAGGTATAGAATTTTTCGATCATATGCTTGAACTTTTCTCAAGACATTCTAAGATTGATCTTACGATAAGAGCAAAAGGTGATTTAGGTGTTGATCATCACCATACGATAGAAGATGTTGGCATAACATTAGGAAAAGCCCTTAAAAAAGCATTGGGAACAAAAGCGGGAATACGTCGATATGGCCATTGTATGCTTCCTATGGATGAATCACTTGTCAGTGTTGCGCTTGATATTAGTAATCGACCATTCTTGGTTTATGGTGTTGATTACGGTAAAAAGAAAATACGAAACTTTGATCCTCAGTTAATCGAAGAATTCTTATACGCTTTTGTGATAAATTCTGGTATTACGCTGCACGTATCTTTACTCTATGGTAAAAATGTACATCACATATTTGAAGCTGTTTTCAAAGGACTCGCAAAAGCAGTTGAAATGGCAGTTGGAATCGATAAAAGAGAAAAAGGCGTTCCCTCAACGAAGGGTCTTCTGTAATATACCGCGATGGGTCAAGTGTGATATGTAACGGTTAGTAGTATCTTTTCTCGCACACAGTCGTTAATAGTTATAATCAAAGGGTGGGGTTTTGTGCCCATTTATTAGTTAGGGATTTATGATAGTTATAGTTGATTATGGAATGGGGAATTTGAGAAGTGTGCAAAAAGCCGTAGAGCATCTTGGCTACCAGGCTCTCGTTACTTCTTCAGCTCAAGATATTATATCGGCTGAAAAGGTTATTTTACCTGGTGTTGGTGCATTTGGTGATGCAATGGCCGAACTCGAAAAAAGAGGGCTTAAAGAAGCGCTCATAGAGTGTATTAATAAAGGTACATACTTTTTGGGGATATGTTTAGGGATACAACTTCTTTTTGAAAAGAGCGAAGAAAGTCCAGGGGTTGACGGATTATCTATTTTTAAGGGTACAGTTTTACGGTTTACCGGCGATATGAAAATTCCGCATATGGGGTGGAATCAAATCCGGAAAACACAAAAAGAGTGTCCTCTTTTAGAAAATATTCCGGATAATGAGTATATGTATTTTGTGCACTCCTATTATGTGCAATCAGAGCAAAAAGAAGTGGTCTGCTGTGAAACTTCCTACGGCAATGATTTTACATCAATGATATGGAAAGATAATGTGTTTGCGACACAGTTTCACCCTGAAAAGAGTCAGGAAAAGGGACTGGCTATGTTAAAATCATTTTGTGAGCTTAAGTAAGGGAAAAAATATGATAGTGATACCTGCAATAGATTTAAAAGACGGAAAATGTGTAAGATTATTTCAAGGACGGTTTGATCAGGTGAAGGTGTACTCATCTGATCCTGTGAGCATAGCAAAGAAGTGGGAAGATGGCGGTGCAGAAATCATTCATGTTGTTGATCTTGATGGTGCGTTAACAGGTAAACTTGTTAATTTTGATCATATCAAGGCAATTGCTAAAAATACTGATGCAAAAATTGAACTGGGTGGTGGTCTCAGGGATTTTGAATCTATTGAAAAAGTGCTCGGGTGCGGTGTTGACAGGGTTGTTCTTGGAACAAAAGCAATTGAGGATTTTGATTTTTTGACTGAATGCATAAAATTGTTTCCGGGAAAAATCGTTGTTGGTATTGATTCGAAAGACGGGATCGTTTACGGAAAGGGATGGACAGAAAAAGGAAATATGTCCGCAATTGATTTAGCAAAAAAAGTTGAATCGATCGGTGTTACACATATCATTTGTACAGATATTGCTCGTGACGGTGCTTTGACACGACCAAATTTCGAATTTTTGAAGGAACTTCAGCGAGAAGTTGATATTGAAATTATAGCTTCAGGAGGTGTTTCGGCTATTGAGGATATAAGGGATCTCCTTTTGCTTAACATGAATGGCGTTATTGTCGGTAAAGCGTTATACGAAGAAAATATTGATTTAAGGGAAGCGATTTCATTATGCTCACAAAAAGAATAATACCTTGTTTAGATGTTAAAGACGGCAGGGTCGTAAAAGGAACAAAATTTCTTAATCTTCGTGATGCGGGTGATCCGGTAGAGATTGCTGCATTCTATGATAAAGAAGGTGCAGACGAGCTTGTTTTTCTTGATATAACCGCATCGCACGAACAAAGGGGAATTATACTTGATGTTGTTCGAAGAACTGCTGAACGTGCATTTATGCCGGTTACGGTAGGCGGCGGTGTGCGGACTATTGACGATATTAAAGAATTATTAAGCAGCGGTGCTGACAAGGTATCAATGAATACAGCTGCTATTGATAATCCTGACTTTATAAATAATGCGGCGCGGCGTTTTGGTTCGCAGTGCATTGTTGTTGCAATTGATGCAAAAGCTGTTGCGGGTGCTGCTGTGCCTTCATGGGAAGTATATACACATGGTGGCCGTACGCCTAAAGGTATTGATGCGGTGAAATGGGCGCAAGAGGTGCAGGATCGCGGTGCAGGAGAAATTTTGCTTACGAGTATGGATAAAGATGGTACATTATCAGGGTATGATATTGAATTGACTAAGGCGATATCAGAATCTGTTTCGATACCGGTCATAGCCTCAGGTGGTGCAGGGACTCTTGATCATTTATGGGAAGGAATAGAATACGGTAAAGCTGATGCGGTTCTTGCCGCTTCGATTTTTCATTATGGGCAGTACAGTATTAGACAAACGAAAGAATTCTTACGATCGAAAGGAGTAAGTGTACGATTATGAAAATAACAAAAAAATTAAAATATGATGATAAGGGGTTGATCCCGGCGATTATTCAAGACTATAAAACAAATGAAGTTCTTATGGTTGCTTATATGAATGAAACTTCGCTGGAAAAGACCATTGAAACAAAAAAGACACATTTCTGGTCACGATCACGCAAAAAGTATTGGTTAAAAGGCGAGAGTTCAGGGCACACACAGTCTGTAAAAAGCATATTTTTCGACTGTGATAATGATACGGTTCTTATTAAAGTAAAACAAATTGGCGGAGCATGCCATGAAGGCTACAGGACATGTTTCTTCAAAAAACTTAACACAAAAGGTGAATTTAAAACTGTCGGAAAGAAAGTTTTCGATCCTAAAAAAGTTTATTAATTTCGTTCATTATTTTTTTCTATCCCCTGCGGGGACAATACCCAGAAAAATTTACTTAAATTTTATGGGTATGAACGATTAACCATGAACTAAACTATGTATTATCCAGACAAAAACACATTTATTGAATTAGCGAAAAAAGGCAATCTCATATCAGTATACAAGGAAATACTTGCTGATACGGAGACGCCTGTTTCATCATTTCTGCGTTTCAAGGATTTATCGCATGCCTTTTTACTTGAAAGCGTTGAAGGCGGTGAACGGTTAGCCCGGTATTCATTCATCGGGATTAACCCGAAAATAGTCTTTCGCAGTGTTGGTAAAGCCATTGAGATAGTAGATCATGGCCGAAAGACATGTTTTGAGGCAAAGATTGACCCGCTTGATGAACTCAAAAAGATTATGGCTATGTACCGTGTGGTAGAAAACGAGTCCTTACCGCGTTTTTTTGGCGGGGCAGTGGGCTATGTTGGATATGATATGGTGAAGTATTTTGAAACGGTAGAAATAGAGAAAAAAGATACCGTTGGTATTCCTGACTGTTATTTTATGCTTACTGATACCATCTTGATATTTGATCACGTTAATCATACGATAAAAGTTACTGCAAATGCATATATATCTCCCGATGAAACACCTGAGGATGTTTATGACGGGGCGATTAAAAAAATTGAAGAGCTCTTAGAACAAATTGCCCAGCCCATGCCAATATCTATCCTTGAAGAGAATCCTGTTCCGCGAAAACTTGAAATACAGTCAAATATGGAACAGTCAAAATACGAGGAAATTGTTCGACGTACAAAAGAATATATTAAGGCTGGGGACATTATTCAGGGAGTTCTATCGCAAAGACTTCAGACAAAGATTGATTGCACTTCTTTTGATGTGTATCGCGCATTGCGATCGGTTAATCCGTCCCCGTATATGTATTATCTAAAATTTGATGATATAGATATTGTTGGATCGTCTCCTGAAATGCTTGTTCGGTGTGAGAAAGATGCAGTTACTGTTCGACCTATAGCGGGAACATTCAAGCGAGGAAAAGATGATGCCGAAGATAATGATCTTGCAGAAAAATTACTCGCTGATCCAAAAGAGCGTGCTGAACACATAATGCTTGTTGATCTAGGAAGAAATGATATTGGCCGGGTATGCGAGATGGGAAGTGTCAGTGTAACTGATTTAATGCTTATTGAACGATATTCACATGTTATGCATATAGTATCAAACGTTGAGGGAAAACTTGCTGAGGGGAAGGATCAGTTTGATGTTTTGCGAGCGGTATTTCCTGCTGGAACAGTTAGTGGCGCTCCAAAAATACGCGCAATGGAGATTATTGAGGAACTCGAACCGACTAAACGCGGTCCATACGCGGGAGCGATACTCTATTTCGGTTTTTCGGGGAATTTGGATTCTTGTATTACTATCAGAACGATAGTCGTAAAAGATAATATCGCCTATATTCAGGCTGGGGCAGGTATTGTTGCTGATTCTGTTCCGGAAAAAGAATATCAGGAAACATTGAATAAGGCTGGGGCTATGCTTAAAGCTCTTGAAAAAGCACAAATGGGCGGGGTTTCACAATGATACTTGTTGTCGATAATTATGATTCGTTTACGTATAATCTTGTGCAATATTTAGGGGAGCTTGGTGCGCAACTTGAAGTGTACAGGAATGATGTTATTTCTGTTGAGGAAATAGGTAAGCGTAAACCTGAAAAAATAGTAATATCACCGGGTCCTTGCACTCCTAAAGAAGCGGGCATATCAAAAGATGTTATAAAGACATTTGCAGGAAAAGTACCTATCCTAGGTGTGTGTCTCGGACATCAGTGTGTAGCAGAGGTGTATGGCGGGGCGGTGGTATGTGCTGACAGATTGATGCATGGAAAGGTTTCACCTATTCATCATAATGAAAAAGAAATTTTTAAGGGACTCTTAAATCCTTTTGAAGCGACACGATACCATTCTCTTATTGTAAGACGAAGTGATTTTCCTGAAGAGCTTGAAATTATTGCTGAAACACAGGAAAAAGAAATCATGGGGATTAAACACAAAGACTTTCCTTTATGGGGCGTTCAATTTCATCCTGAATCAATACTTACGGGTGAAGGGAAAAAGCTTCTGAAAAATTTTCTTGAGATATAATCAGTGGAATAAAGAATTACTTGCCGTTAGCGTCTGTGATATCTCGAGCACATACAATGATCTGAAAATCATCTAGTTCAAGCCGTTCCTGTTCAACAAAACCTTCTTTTTTACATAAAAATAACGCGGTGTCCATACGTGTTGTGCCGCGGAAAAAGATTCTTTTGAAGTGTTTTTTTGTGCAAAAATCGATCGCTTTTTGCACAAGACTTTTACCGTATCCTTTACCTCTGAATTTTGGATTTACAAAGACACGTCTTAAGAGGGCATTTTCCTTGTCATCTTCTTTGATCGCTGCTGTTCCTATAAGGATGCCATTTTTTTCGGCAATAAAAAAAGCGTCTCTTGGTCCGCAATAGGTGTTCTCTAGGTTATAGATATCAAGCTGGGGATAAGCCATTGCTTCTTTACCAAACTCTGTTTCCAGAATATTGATGATCAATTTGATTACTTTTGGGATGTCGGCTCTCGTTACTTTTCTAATATTCATATGACCTCCTGAATGATGGACGTTATTATAATAAAAAACAGCTTTTGTGTAAAGATAAAGATATTCGAGTCAACGATTCCGCAACAATACGCATAAGGTATGATTTTAAGCTTAATTAGAGGTTTTTAAACAAAGGGTCATATTCGCGAAAGGATTTCGCTTAAAAAATTGGATTACAAAAGACGATTATATCTACC
>Ga0207996_1002413_pt1 | contig 11408 bp, 14 predicted proteins | sample AntAceMetag02UKG_FD_184773 | JGI IMG/M metagenome (GOLD analysis project Ga0207996, IMG submission 184773) | Saline lake microbial communities from Ace Lake, Antarctica - Antarctic Ace Lake Metagenome 02UKG (SPAdes) (version 2) | ecosystem: Environmental > Aquatic > Non-marine Saline and... | reverse complement strand
AAGATAATTGAATTGTCTGTGTCTTTCTGTGTGTGTCTGTGGCTAATAAAAAAGGAAATAAAATGAGCGATAATAAATCTAAAATCAAAGCATTCATCATTGAAAACTTTTTGTTCGGTAACGCCAACGGCCTTGAAGACGGGACTTCATTCCTGGAAGAGGGTATCATCGATTCAACCGGAATTCTGGAACTGGTCACTTATCTGGAAGAAGAGTTTGCTATTACCATCGAAGATGAGGAACTGATCCCGGAAAATCTCGATTCCATCAATAATATCAATTCATATCTTGAAATGAAGATGGGGAATTAACCACAGACCCACACGGACACACACAGAAAAAATTAATAGGACACGGATTAACACAGATTTGCACGGATAAAGCATAAAATGTTTTTAGATCAGCGAAGCTGAAAATACCCGCCTAATCCGTGTTAATCCGCGTTTATTCGTGTCCCAAAGCCCTTTTGTTTTTGATTTTCTTCACGAAGTGAAAAATAAATGAAAAAACAATCCACTCTCATCTATCATTTTTTAGAAAATTCAGCGACCCGTTTTCCGGACAAGATCGCCCTTATCCACGAACATACCCGTGCCACTTACGCCGAAATCAATAGCAAGGCCAACCAGTTGGCCCGCTGGTTGCTGTCCCGGGGTATCTGCCGGGGTGACCGTGTCGTTATCGTCCTTGAAAATAGTTTTGAATACGTTATCAGCTACTATGCCATTTTAAAAGCAGGTGCTGTGGCCGTTCCTTTGAGTACCGGTTTAAAACCCGACGGCTTAAACCCGCTTCTATCTGAGCTTGAACCCTTTGCAATTATTTCATCGGCAAGATTCGAGCGGCTGCTCCAGGCATCGGACCTGAATGTTCCCAACCTGAAGACGCTGGTCATCCACAAATCAAAATTGGAATGGTCAGGCAGGTTCAATAATGTTTTTTCATTTCAACAAACAACCCTCAACTCACAACCCACAACCCACAACCTCCAACAAACAACCCACAACAAACATTGTTCTACAGACTTAGCCAGCATCATCTACACATCCGGCTCCACCGGTAAGCCCAAAGGGGTCATGCTTTCCCATGGCAATATCGTTTCCAACACCCGTTCCATCTGTCAGTATTTAAAATTAAGCCATGAAGATATCCAGATGGTTGTACTGCCTTTTTTCTATGTGATGGGCAAATCATTGTTAAATACGCATTTTGCTGTGGGCGGAACCGTTGTCGTTAATAATAAATTTGCATTTCCCGCTGCGGTTATTAAACAGATGGTGGAAGAAAAGGTCACCGGGTTTTCCGGTGTGCCGTCTACCTACGCATACTTGCTTCACCGATCCCCTCTGGCAAACTACAGAAACAAACTCACCTCGCTGCGCTATTGCTCTCAGGCCGGCGGTCATATGGCCCGATCTCTAAAAATTAAACTTCGGCAGGTCCTTTCGGACCATACCCGGATAGTTGTCATGTACGGTGCTACAGAGGCATCTGCCCGCTTGACCTGGCTTGAACCTGATCAGTTTGACGCAAAAATAAACTCAATTGGTAAATCAATTCCCGGTACGAAAATCAGGATTATGGACAAAAAGAGTAGGCAGGTGACTGCCGGGCAGAAAGGGGAACTTGTAGCTTCCGGCCCAAACATTATGCAGGGCTACTGGAAAGATCCTGAGGCCACCGCACGCGTTCTGGATGCTAACGGATATCACACGGGCGACATTGGGCACAAAGACGAAGAGGGCTTTATTTATTTGTCCGGGCGCAAAGATGATATGGTTAAGGTTGGCGGACATCGCATTAACCCCCAGGAAATTGAGGATACCTTACTTGCAACGAACTTGATCATTGAAACTGCTGTCCTTGGTATCCCGGATCCGCTGCTGGGCAATAAACTGATCGCCATGGCCGTTCCTCAAAACGGTGATTGCCGTCCAGAGGACATTCTTGAAAGTTGTGCTGAAAAATTGCCGAAATATAAACTGCCTTCCAAAATTGAGATTGTCCGATCCCTGCCGAAAAACCCCAACGGCAAAATCGATCGAAAAAAATGCCTTAATTTATTGGCCACAGTCCCACACGAAGGCGCATAAATCTCAAAAACAATCGCCCTACCTGTGCCTGCCCCGTAGGTCCGGAAGATCGTACTGGGGTAAACCCGCTTTCATCCGCCTGCCCAGTGAAACCGCTTATTTTTTTGTTTCACCGGGGTGTCCCAAAAATAAAATAGGCCGTAGATGCCCACAGATGACACGGATCACTAAATAAAAACACAGAAACTACGCTTTATTTTTTAAATCAGCGAAGCTGACAAAGCATTGTTTTAATCTGTGTAAATCCGCGTCAATCCGTGTCCCAAAAATTTTAGTTTTTTTCACGAAGTGAACCATAAGTGCAGTGTCCGTGTCTTTCTGTGTGTGTCTGTGGCAAATTTATAGTTCTTTTATCCGTGTAAACCCGCGTTAATCCGTGTCCCCAAAATATACTGTTTTTAACTCAGCGAAGCTGACAAAGAATTGCCCTATCCGTGGAAATCCGCGTCAATCCGTGTCCCATAAAAATAAAATCAGGACGCAGATGTGCGCGGATACTGATTAAATTGGTTTCGGTTTTTTTAGTATAAAATTGTGAAAATTTTCAATATTGATAAGAGAATAAAGCATGAATAAAACAGAGATCCAGTCCATAATAGAAAATGGTGAGAATTCTTTTGTAGAATTCAAGGAAGTTTCTGTTTCTTCCAATACGCTTGCAGAAGAACTCGTAGCATTTTTAAATGTTAAAGGTGGAAGCATTTTTATTGGCATTTCCGATGATGGTGAAGTCAAAGGCATTGATATTGATCGCAAATCAAACCTCGAAGAATCCATAATGAATGTGTGCCGCAACAATATTGTTCCTCCGATCATACCTCAATATGAATTGATTAAGATTGAAACAAAATGGATTGCCGGGATAATGGTTGCAGAAGGAATAGAAAAACCTTACAGCACAATACGGGGAAAACACTTTGTTCGGACCGGGAGTACAAAAAGAATTGCTTCGAGACAAGAACTGTTAAGACTCCATCAAAATTCAATGATACTCCACATAGACGATCGCCCGATCCTGAAAGCAGGAATTGAAACCCTGGATATGGAAAAGGTTAAGGCCTTTTTTCTTAACGTCTATGATATTGATTTTAAGGACATCAATAAAATTGAAGAAGATAGAATTTTGATAAATTCATGTATTCTGGCACCCATTAATTCAGGTTTGTCTCTAACCCTGACAGGTATTCTTTTTTTCAGCCAAAAAAAAGACATGCTTTTTTCATCATTGGAACAGTATCTGCCCCATGCCGGAATTCAGTTTATTGCATATGAGAATGAAGATTTGGAGTCTATTCTTGACCGTTTTGACTGTTTTGAACCTTACCCGGAGGCAATTGATTCAATTGTTCACAAGATTCGTTTGAACTGGAAAACACCATCTAAAATAAATGGCCTGAAACGTCAGGAAACAGGTTTCCCTGAAAAACTATTCCGAGAGCTTGTTGTCAATGCTGTTGCCCATAGAGATTACAGTATTCCTTCAAAAATACAAATACGCTTGTTACCTGACAGGATTGCAGTCATTACGCCTGGACGACTTGTAAATTCAGTGACTATTGAAAAAATGAAAACAGGGATATCCATACCCAGAAACCCCCTGATCATAAAATACATGCAGAATTTCAAATATTCGGATCAGCTTGGTCGTGGTATCCCAATGGTATTAAAAAAAGTACAGAAAATGCCGGGATATGAAATTGAATTTAAAGAGAAAGAAGATCAGTTTCTGGCAATACTGAAAATTCCATAGCAGGAATTATATAAAAAATATGGTGGTCAGAAAATTCCATAGCCCCAGAATACATTTCCGCGTTCATCCGTGTTCCAGGTAAAATAGTACACAGATTTTCACAGATGCACGCGGATAAAAATTAAATCGTTTTTTAATCAGCTATTGCTGACAAATAAAATTGGACACGGATTAACGCGGATGACACGGATCAAAAAATAAAAAACTACACTCCCTTTTAACTCAGCGAAGCTGACAAAGCCTTGTCCTTATCCGTGTTAATCCGCGTAAATCCGTGTCCCAAAAATATACTGTTTTTAAATCAGCGAAGCTGACAAAGCCTTGTCCTATCCGTGTAAATCCGTGTAAATCCGTGTCCCAAAAAATAACTCTATCATGAAACACGAAACGCTAACAGAAAAAATCATCAAAGCCTTCTATCATGTGTACAATGAACTGGGCTACGGGTTCCTGGAAAAGGTATACGAAAATGCATTGATGATTGAGTTCAAGAAAAATGGCCTGCCTGCGGTTCAGCAATCAGCGATAAATGTGATATATGATAATGAGATTGTCGGGCAGTATTCTGCGGATATTATTGTTGAAAATAAAATCATTATAGAAATCAAAGCAAAGAAAAAGTTGATCCCTCAAGATGAAGCACAGTTGTTGAATTACCTCAAAGCCACTGACAAAGAGGTTGGTCTTCTGGTCAATTTCGGACCTAACCCGGAATTAAATCGAAAAGTGCTTGATAACAACAAGAAATAATAGGACACGGATCTTCGCAGATTTACACGGATAAAGAAAAAGATGTTTTTTTTATCAGCGAAGCTGAAAATAACTGCCCTCATCCGTGTTCGTCCGCGTCAATCTGTGTCCCAAAATGTCCTTTGAAGTTAAGCCCTTATTCACAAAGTGAACAAAACCAGCCCTATCCGTGTTAATCCGCGTCAATCCGTGTCCCAAAAATAAAACCAGGATGCAGATCTTCGCAGATGCACGCGGATACTGACCAACCTTTTTAAATCAGCGAAGCTGACAAAGCCTTGTCCTATCCGTGTAAATCCGCGTAAATCCGTGTCCAAAATTGCAGTTTTTAAATCAGCGAAGCTGACAAAGGAAATGTCCCTATCCGTGTAAATCCGTGTAAATCCGTGTCCAAAATTGCAGTTTTTTCACGAAGTGAACCATAATGCAGTGTCCGTGTCCCCAAATTTAACTTTCCTTCATAAAGTCAATACAATTACAATGTTAAAAAAAAACAACACGATAGTAAAAAAGGTGGCTTCCATTTGCAAAGATGAACCAGCGATAGCAGCGGCATATATCTTTGGCTCTCATGCAAAAGGAAGTCAGAAGAAATCAAGCGATTTGGACGTAGCCCTCTTATTGAATGAGACGGAAATCGCTGATTTCTTTACGCTTGATTTTATAACGGCATTGGAAAAAAAACTGGCATGTAAAGTAGATGTTATTATCTTAAATAAAGCCGGTGAGGTGTTGAAATTCGAAGTGAGGCGCCAGGGCATACTGGTATTTGAGCGTTCAAAAAAAGACCGAAAACAGTTTGATATTAAGGGCCGTAAATCTTATGAGGATTTTCTTTATCTTCATAAAAAATACGTAAAATCAGTTTTGTATGGTAACATTCATGGTTGATCGTATCCTTCTCGAAAGAATTCTGGCGGATATTAAATCCAACGTCAAAGAATTGAAAGACGCTAAAGATATTACCTGGAATGTCTATCGGGCAGATATACGGTCCAGGCGATTCATAGAGCGTACGTTGCATATCACCATTGAAGGCTGTGTCGATGCGGCACAGCATATTATTTCCGACGAGCGGATGCGGGAGCCGACAAGCTACCGGGATACATTTGCGGTCCTGGCTGAAAACAAGATATTATTGCCTGAAGATTTGCCAAAATTTGAAAATATCGCTTCATTCAGAAATTTTCTAGTTCACTATTATGAAAGAGTGGATGACGAGATTGTATATGCAATTTTCAGAAAGAATCTTTCCGACTTTGATCTTTTTGTTAAGAGGGTAGTCAGATTTCTTGAAAAATTATCGTGAAATGCGACAACGAACAACCCACATTTACATTTTGCCAAGACCGTTCGATATTTCCATATGGAGACGTGCTTTCCTGAAAATGGTTTTTACTGTTTGGGACGGCCACTATAAAGTAACTGTGAATGAACATTAAGGCACCTTTCCGCCACAGACCCACACAGACGATTAAATATTTTAAGAATAAATAGGACACGGATTATCGCGGATGACACGGATCAAAAAATAAAAACCACACTCTCTTTTTAAATCAGCGAAGCTGACAAAGCCTTGTCCATTGTTCTTGCATTGTCCTTATCCGTGTAAATCCGCGTAAATCCGTGTCCAAAAAAAAATAAAATAGAACAGCATTCCATGAAACCTCTGGCACCATCTGAAAAGAAAATAATTTTATCCCGCCTGTTCTGGGATGTCGACAAGCATTATGGCGATTATACCGAGCTGCTCGCTGAAAAATTGAGAAACATCGAAAATGACGATGGTCAGAGGTTTTTCAGCAGGGTTCTAACCTCCTGCGATTGGTACACGCTGCTGAAATTGATGCCCTTGCCCAGGCTCAAACTGATTTTAAGCGATCCTGTTTTAAACAGGCTCTACCCCAAAGAATTAAAAGACAGGTATCTTTATGCCAAAGGCATATTATCTCCATAAGCTATATCCGTTTCAAGATAAAATCCTCAAGGTGATTGAGGCATTGGACCTGGATTTTTATTTCACAGGCGGAACCGCCCTTGGCCGGTGTTTTCTTCACCATCGATATTCTGATGACCTTGATTTTTTCGTCAATAACCACAATGCGTTCAAGAAACAGTGTACAGCAGCGATTGAGGCGATTAAAACGCACTGGGCCTGTGATATTACAACGACTTCCGATACGTTTGTTCGTATCTTTGTTAAAGATGACAGCTTGGTTTTGAAAATTGATTTCGTTAATGACATCCCGTTTCATTTTGGCGAAGTTGCCGGGTTCCCTATATTTCATCGTGTCGACAACTGGAGAAATATCCTGTCCAACAAGCTTTGTGCCTTGAGCAGGATGGAGGCAAAAGATATTGTCGATATTCTTTTCATTGGGAAAAAGTATTATTTTGAGTGGGAAGAGATTATCCATGAAGCAAAAGAGAAAGATTTGTGGGCCGACCCCATTGAAATATGCCGGATGATCAGCCAATTTCCAGATCATCTGTTTAATGAAATTAAATGGATCATTGATATAAATATGGAAAAACTTAAACAGGAACTCATTGTGCTTCACGATGATATTTTTTTCGGCAATGCGAATTCATTGATTGAAAGAAACCGCGCAGCGCATTAACCGGGGAGCTGCTTCTATTCCGATTCAAAAAAAATATGGGACACGGATAAACGCGGATGACACGGATCACTAAATAAAAACATAGAAACGACGCTTTATTTTTAAATCAGCGATAGCTGACAAAGCCTTGTCCTTATCCGTGTAAATCCGCGTTCATCCGTGTCCCAAAAAATAAAATCAGGACACGGATAAACGCGGATGACACGGATCAAAAAATAAAAACCACACTCTCTTTTTAAATCAGCGATAGCTGACAGAAAATGCCCTTATCCGTGCAGATCCGCGTAAATCCGTGTCCCAAAAAATAAAATCAGGACGCAGATTAACGCGGATGACACGGATCAAAAAATAAAAACCACACTCCCCTTTTAAATCAGCGATAGCTGACAGAGAATGCCCTTATCCGTGCAGATCCGCGTTCATCCGTGTCCCAAAAAATAAAATCCGGACGCAGATTTTCGCAGATGCACGCGGATAAAGATTATCATGTTTCTAAATCAGTAAAGCTGAAAAAATAAATTCGGACACGGATTATCGCGGATGGCACGGATCAAAAAATAAAAACCACACTCTCTTTTTAAATCAGCGAAGCTGACAAAGAATTGCCCTATCCGTGTAAATCCGCGTCAATCCGTGTCCCAAATTTGTAGTTTTTATTCACGAAGTGAACCATAAGTGCAGTGTCCGTGTCTTTCTGTGCCTGCCCTGTAGGTCCGGAAGATCGTACCGGGTGTGTCCGTGGCAAATTCATATTGCTTTTAAACCAGTAAAGCTGACAAATAAAATTGGACACGGATTAACGCGGATGACACGGATCAAAAAATAAAAAACCACACTCCCTTTTTAAATCAGCGATAGCTGACAAAGAATGCCCTTATCCGTGTCAATCCGCGTAAATCCGTGTCCCAAAAAAGTAAAACATCATCCCGGCAACTGGTTGCAAAAAGAAACTAATGGTGCTAAATTAAAACCATAAATTAACGAAGGAGGATTTATGGCAACAGCAGTTAAGGTGTCTGATGATCTTTTTGAAAAAGCAAAAATCAAATCAAAGGTGTTTAAAAGATCAATCGCAGGGCAAATTGAATATTGGGCAAAAATAGGTCAAATGATTGAGGACAACCCGGATCTTCCATTACCTTTTATACAGGATATTCTGGTGGGAAGAGAACAAATAAAAGCCGGCCAGGGAATACCGTATGTTTTTGGAGAAGGGGAATGACTGGAATTAACCAGGTAATCCAGTCACCTGTTTTTACAAATCAGAAAAAGAAACTTCATAAACAACAGATTAAAGATTTGGATATGGCTGTAAACCATATTTTTAGCACTCCCAGAACCGGGGACATGAAAGTGGGAGATCTACAAGGTATCCAAGTCTATAAATTTAAATCCAATAATCAGCAGATACTATTAGCATATGAAGTAATTGATTTAACATTATTTTTATACACATTTGGGTCACATGAGAACTTTGACAGAGAGTTAAAAAAGTACCTGCACCATTGATATAATTCTTTGCTCCTTAGTGCCTTTGTGCGAGAATAAAAAATAAAATCATTCATGAAAATTACCCATCTCGGAGCAAAAAACTGTGTTACCGGATCATGCCACCTGGTGCAGATCCTCCCTGATTCCCCTGACAGCACAAACATCCTCGTGGACTGCGGCAAAGCATACGGCCATGATCGGGAACTCCCCTTTGATCAGTTCCCGGTTAAACCCGACAAAATAGACTACCTGTTTTTGACCCATGCTCACATTGATCACATCGGCCGAGTGCCCAACCTCATTGATGCCGGATTCCAGGGCGAGATCATCTGCACCCATGCCACCAAAGCACTATTAATCCCCATGCTCCATGATGCCCTGTCTTTTTCAAATAGAACCGACAAAGAAATACACAAACTTGAAAACAAAATTGATGACCTGTCATGGGGATTTGAGCTCCACGAAACCTTTTCTTTGAAACAGGATATAACATTTAAACTGTCCAACGCCGGGCATATCCTGGGGTCCTGCTTTATCCTGTTCAATTTCGCTGACCCGGATGCCAAAGACTTTAATCTGAAGGTCACACGTAAAGTAATCTTTTCAGGAGACCTTGGCTGCACAGATACCCCCATACTGCCGGACCCGGATCCACCCGAAGCCTGTGACCTTCTCGTCCTGGAATCCACCTATGGTGATCGAAATCATACAAACAGAAAAGACAGACTGAAAACACTGGAAAAAATACTCAAAAAAGCCTTGTCCGACAAAGGCATTGTGTATATCCCGGCATTTTCTCTTGGAAGAACCCAGGAATTGATCTATGAATTAGACAGGATTAAAACAAAGGTTCCCGTATTTATAGATTCACCCCTTGGACTCAAAATTACAAAAATCTATTCATCCCTTGAAGAATTCTGGGATAAAGAAGCAAAAAGACTCAAATCAAAGGGAGACCACCCCATTGATTTTAAAAACCTCTATGCAGTAGAGAAATATCAAGACCATAAAAGATTGCTGAATATCAAAGGCCCGGCCATTATCATCGCCGGCAGCGGCATGTGCACCGGCGGTCGAATTGTGGATCACCTGAAACATGGACTTGACGACCCCAAAAATGACATCTTCTTTGTGGGATACCAGGCAAAAGGAACACCTGGCAGAAAAATAATAGAAAAACAAACCCCTGTCAAAGCAGGCACCCACACCCTGACAGGGTATTCAGCCCACGCAGACCAGAACACGCTGGTCAACTGGGTAAAATCCATGCCCCAGCCGCCAAAACAAATCCACCTGGTCCATGGAGAACCCAATGCCCGAAAAGCCCTGGCCCAAGCCCTGGAATTGTGATTTGCTCTACAGATACCTTTGTGCCTGCTCTGTAGTTCCGGAAGATCGTACTGGGGTCAATCCGCCTGCCCAGTTAAACCGCTTATTTTTTTGTTTCACCGGGGTGTCCCAAAAAATAAAATTAGCCACCGATTTTCGCAGATACACGCGGATAGAGATTGTCATGTTTTTAAATCAGCGATAGCTGACAAAGATTGCCCTATCCGTGTAAATCCGCGTTAATCCGTGTCCCAAAAATTAAAATACGAGAAATTAATCTTTCAAATACTCAGAGGCATGAGCGATGCCAATATCGCCTTCACTGATTTGGTAAATCTGCTGAAGCATTTTGGTTTTGATATGAGAACTAAAGGAAGTCACCATATTTTCAGGAAGGCCGGTATTAGTGAGAAAGTCAATTTACAGAAAGAAGGAAATAAAGCAAAGCCATATCAAGTTCGGCAAGTCCGCAATATTATTCTCAAATATAAATTGGGAGGCAAAAGCTAATGGATAGATATGAGATCATTATTTATTATAGTGATGAAGATAAAGCCTTTGTCGCTGAAGCGCCGGAGCTTCCCGGTTGCATAGCTCATGGGGATTCCCATGAAACTGCACTGGCCAACATTAAGGATGCTATGGCGCTTTGGATAAAAACAGCCACGGAATTTAATGACCCTATCCCTGCGCCTAAAGGTCGACGTCTTGCTTTTGCATAGTAAATATTTTAAGAATAAATAGGACACGGATTAACGCGGATGACACGGATCAAAAAGTAAAAAACCACACTCTCTTTTTAAATCAGCGATAGCTGACAAAGCATTGTCCTTATCCGTGTAAATCCGCGTCAATCCGTGTCCCAAAATAAAAAGTGAACAAGAGCAGAAAAACCTGTACCATGAAATAATTCAACATAAGGAGACTGCCATGTTAGCACAATATATTAGAAAAAAGGGAATGCAGCAGGGAATGCAGCAGGGAATGCAGCAGGGAATGCAGCAGGGAATAATTCAAAAAGCAAAAGAAGACATTATCGAAGCTCTTGAATTGCGGTTCGGGAAAATTTCACCTGAAATCATTGATAAAATAAATCAGACGGATGACCCCGCAAAGTTAAAAGAGCTTCATAAGATGGCTATACAGATAAAAGAAATTGATAGTTTTGAATTCATTTGCTGATTCAGTTCTTATAGAAGCAGTCCTAAAACGCTTTGTTTATTAGCCGCCCCGGTGAAACAAAAACAAAACGGTTTCACTGGGCAGGCAGACCTACACAGAGACACGCGGATAAAGATTGTCATGTTTTTAAATCAGCGATAGCTGACAAAAAATTGTTTTAATCCGTGTTCATCCGTGTCAATCCGTGTCCTA
>Ga0207996_1002412_pt1 | contig 11409 bp, 13 predicted proteins | sample AntAceMetag02UKG_FD_184773 | JGI IMG/M metagenome (GOLD analysis project Ga0207996, IMG submission 184773) | Saline lake microbial communities from Ace Lake, Antarctica - Antarctic Ace Lake Metagenome 02UKG (SPAdes) (version 2) | ecosystem: Environmental > Aquatic > Non-marine Saline and... | reverse complement strand
CCGGAGCCGCCATTGGCGAGCACTGCCTCAACGACCTTGGCCAGGCCTTCGCCCAGCTCCGTGTGGGTGGCCCCGTTGCGCTGCGAGAAGAGAAACTGCCCAAAGGGGCTGCATTCGCTGCTGGTGGGTTCACGGGGAAAAGGAAAGCGGGGTTGGCTTGAAGTGGTCAATGTTTGCCGCTGCTTGACCTTGACTGCCGGCCAGTAGGTCATGTGGAACCTGGAGACGCCGGCATCCCTCGACGGGGCCCAATCATTGGCGAGAGGCCTGTAATTACTCCCAAACGTTCCGATCAGGAGCAGGCATCACCTGGGAGGTCATGCACGAGGTTCTGCTCATCGCTGCGGCACCAGCAGGGGCGGTCAAGGGCCCCGCGCTGGTGGTGTTTGTCGTTCCATGCTCAAGTGGGGCAACTGGGATCTGATTGCTGCTGCCCTGGTGCTGGCGCGGTGCGGGTGACATCCACGGTGCGCTGTGGCTGGCCGACTGTCCGCGGAGCGGCCTGCGGCCCTGGCGGGCGCTGGGCCACCGGTGCTGGGCGCGTGGCTGGCGACGGGTTGCCTTGTGGTTGAGGCCGCCCGCCCTCGTCCCTTCTGCTGCTTTCCTCGTTGAAATCGTCATCACGATCAGCCGCAAGGCCCAGCACCATCTGCAGCGCCAGCCGGCGGGCTGTTGTGAGGCCTGCAGAGTGTGATTGCCCTGGGGAGCGATCGGATGACCCAGGGAACAGCGGCACCGGGCCCCCGCTGACGGCGCCGCCATTCGCATGGATCAGGTAAGCGGTAATCACCGGATCGCCGCTGTCGCTCAGCTCTTGCCTGGTGATCGCCGCCAGCCCAAAAGCCGCAGCAAGCTGCCCTGCCGCAATGACGGCGGCCAGGTCGGCATAGCCGTACTCGACTAGATCCCCTTTCTTGGTCCTGTAACCAGCGAAACGGTTCTCGGCCAGGTGGGGCTTTGTCGCATGCCAGGCGGCGAAGGCCTTGAAGAGCTCTACCTGCTGCTCCGGGAGCGGCTTGTAGCCAAGGAAATCCACCAGCCGCGCCTGCTGGTCATCACTGCCTGAGGGGGCGGCCTGGCTCAGGGCCATCTCTTGGACCTTGGAGTTCAGATCACCGAAGGCCTTGCGCGCACCAGCGAGCTGGGTCTGGAGGGTTTGAATCTCGGCGGCGTGACCAGCAACGGCCGCGGCCACGTTGGAGATCAGATCATCCGTGCCCTGAACGGAGCCATCTTGCTGCTGGGGCGGCTGCTGGCCGGCCTCCGGCGGCAGGGCGCCTGGGGTGTCTTGCATGTTCACAGAACTGGGGAGTGTGCCGCGGCGGCCGTCTGACCGCTTTGGTCATGGCACACTAGCACTACGATTCAGCTATATCGGTAGCAGGCCGCACCGTCTGGGGCGCTGCCGGGGCCCGGCCGGTCACCTTCGATGAAGGAGCAGCTCCAGGCTGCTGCAACCTGGAGTAGGTCAGGTACGCTCGCCATCCAGGCATCCACCAAGACAACAAAGGCCCCGCCAACAGGCGGAGCCGATGCTGCCCCTTGCGGGGCCACGGAGGCGGCCCGCTCCCCAGCGAACAACGTCTCCGTAGCGCCGCGATCCTATCGCAGGCACTGCCGGATAGAGGCCCAGTAGGGCCAGGGACCAGCAAACCTATCGCTATTCACGAATGAGCAGAGCAGAGCAGAACACGGGTGAAACCTTCCAGCTGGAGAGGCAGCGGTTTGTACTTCTACCTCTTGAACTTCTGGCCAGTTGTTCATCCAAGGCGCGAAAGCCGCTGGTCTTTGTTTATAGCTGGCTTTGGTATCACGCGGGGCAAATTGATTCGTATCCATCCGTATCTCGGCTGAGTTTGGAATGCGGGATGAGCATGGCCGACATCCGGGCAGCGATCAAGGAACTGCTGTTTGAGGGCTGGATCACGTGCAAAAAAACAACGGGCCCAAAAGGGGTGAAAACGTACCGGATCACGGCCGATTACAGCACCATAAAACGACCACGGAAGCAAAAAAAAGGCAGTTTTCCTCCCGCTGTCTCTCCAGTCCCTGACAGCGATTTGCCTATGCACCCCCTACCCATGGGTACCCCCTACCCACAGGTACCCCCCCCTACCCATGGGTACCCCCTACCCACAGGTACCCCCCCCTACCCACAGGTACCCCCTAAACGGCCTGAAAATGACCCTCCAGGCACCCCCTTGCAATCGTCTGAAGCGTATAAAACAGCTGAGACTGATGCCCTAGCCTGGAATCTCAGCGATTCAAACCCTGAAAAAAAAGTTTTCCACAGGCCTGTTTTTGAAGGCTCCTGCGCGGCCTGTTCCTCAAAAAACGGTCACCCCGCGTCAACCGCTGAAACCTGTTCCTGTAGAAGGGATCCCAGCGAAAGCCCAACACCTGAAACAGGGGGCTTGACACGTAAGATACCCTTAGAAGAATCTAGAATAGATTCTTCCTCTAACTCTTTATCTACTTCTAAGGTTACTTTCTTAAAACCATATAAGCTTGGTCATCAACAAAAACACGCTGCTAACGATTCAACGGCAGCGGCATGCGACCCCGACATAAGCAACCCAGGGCAAGTTCAGCCCGTCCCACCGCTCACCACCTTGCCGCCGCCGCAAATCGTGGTACAGTCGGCAAGCAACCTCACCGCTCCCCAGCAACATGATTCCCCACTCAGCTCCCTCCCACCCTGCGCAGAGCCGTACCGCCACCTGCTCGCCCAGTGGTGGGCCTCCCGCAGCTTCAGGCACCGAAGCCTCCAGCCTGATCAGCCTCTCGCCCAGGCCGACCTGGACGCCATCAGCCTCGCTCACGCTCACGGCGTCCTAGAGCCCTTCCTCGCACAAGCGGCCGCGGCCGGCTGGAAGTCTCTTGCCTATCGCGTCAAGATTCGCATCCAGCAGCTACAAGCAGGACCAGCAGCAGCCGCCGACTTTGATCGGCTCCGCTCCCAGTACCTCGCTGCTCCAAATCGCGTTCCTTGTCAATCTCTGCCCCGTGCGCAGAAAGAGCTCGCCCTCATCCTCAAAGAGGGCTACTCCATTGACCAGATCCTCGCCGCGCTCACCGCTGAAACGGCTGCGCAAGCCGCAAAGCTCAGCAAAGCTGAGTTCTGCCCTTCCATGCCAGACATCGCTCGATGGCTCAAGGAACGCCGCTTTGCTGCCTACATCCAGGCCCCAACCTCAGAGCCGCGCATCCTCTCCCCTGCTGACTTCACCCATGCCATAGACGAAGACGGTGAGCCCGATCCCTTCGCTTACTCCAACTACCTCGAAGCCTGCAAGCTTCAGGGCCTCATCTGATGACCATCTCCCCAGCACCAGCCAGCCTCCCAGCTCACAAGCGCCGACCATCCAAAGGCCCCGGCTTCACCATTCCCAATTACGCCTGTTGGGCCTGCGAAGACACCGGCATCGTCAGCAACGGTGATGGCCTTGTCAACGATTGGTTGCCTGACTACGACATCACGCCTGATGGCGTCATCCTCCCAGGCAGTGACCCGGCCTGCATCTGCCAATGCCTCGCCGCTTACCCATCCTCTAACCAGCCAGGCCGCGGCGGATTCAGAGACTCCGCAGGGCCACGCGCTGTTGAAACCCTCAACGGCCAACGCTTTGCTGGTGTCCAGTTCCCCCAGGCCGGCGTCCAGGCCCTGCACACCGAGCGCAAGCGGCTCGGCATGGCAGGCATCAAACACACCGCTCAGGCTGCTCGCCTGGCCGCGGCCGCCATGACCACTGCCTCTATCGGCAGCATCCTCCCCCCAACACCATGATCAACCTCCCGCTCATCCCCGGAAGCGTCAGCTGGGCTCGCAAGGCCGCCTGGCTGCAGCATCCCTGAGTTCACCGCATGGAACGCCGCAAACGCCGCGCTACGGCCCTCTGGTACTGGCGCACCGCCCCCAAAATCGCCGCATCCTGGCCGGAGTTCTGGCGGTTAATCAATGCCAACAACGGTGTGGTCCCATGAAGGCTTCCACACGCTTCCCTCTCCCGCCCATCGGCACCGCCATGGTCCTCGCACCAGCCGGCGACCACCTCGATCACCTCGATCACCTCGAGATCCATCACGTCAACGTCCAGGCACACCTCGGACGCTTCTTCATCGCGGGTGGCATCCGCTTTCACTCCGCTGACGATCGCCTCCAAGGCCCAGGGCCCGATGGATGGGCAAACTCCCACGCCGTTATCCATTGCCTGCCCCCAGGGGCCGACCTGGTGCCAACTGCAGCCATAATCTCCGCCGCCTCCTTCCAGCCGATGGCCGCGGCCATCGGACAACCAGAACCCACAGAGGCCTGGTAAATGATCCACTCCCTTCCCGCCTGGCTTCATAACCATCCCGTCATGCCAGACGGCCGCGGCTATGTGTCCACCGCTGGTGAGCCGATTCACCAAACCGCCCGGGAGATCCTGGCGACCATCCACCCGCATCACCGCCTACACGCTGAAAGGAACCTGATCGTGCTGCGCGCTTGCGTGGCCTATGCGACCAGCCGCTTTGATGCCGATCGGTCTGCTGGTGGCCTGTGGCAGCCGACAGCGGCACCATTCAGCGACCACCTGGAGGTGATCGAGCCGCTGCTTGCTCACGGGTTCTGGGATCAGCTCACCTGTCACGCGGCACCGATTCACCTGCGGCACCGCCGGCTGATGGTGGCCACCACCGCCGAGCTATTGGTCAAGTTCCGCAATGGCGGCGACCTGGGCATCGCCACCGTCCAGACGGCGCCGCGTGACCAGCTCAACCCGATCCACGTCGAGGCTGAGCTTGGTGCTGCCCTGGCCCTACTGGGTGACTCCTGGGGCTGGTTTCCGTCGAGATCATTCGTGATCTATGCCCGCCCAGGCAAGACCACGGTGGAGCTCGTTGGAGTGGATCAAGCAATCGGCCACTGGGTTGATGCGCTCGATTCCCGCCGGTGGCTCATCAAAAACCTGCAGCGCACCGAATGAACGACATGAAAGCCCCCGAATGGCTGGCCAGTTTCGCTGCCAGCGCCCGCCAACAGCTCAGCAGCGTGAGCTTCGCCCTGATCGCTGCTGATGCAACGGTCCGGGTCAAGCGCCGCCGCCTCCTTCGCCGTCCCACTGTTCCCCAACCATCACCCCAATGAAACGCTTCCTCCTGCTCCCCCTCCTGCTCGCCGTTGGCGCCCTGGCTCCTGCCTCTGCGCAGAGCCTCCAGCCAAATCCTCGCTCGATGTTCGAATACGCCAAAATGGGCGCCCTATGGCATGGCGGAAACTTCGCCAAGAAGGGCAAGTTTCGGTGGGCCTGCACGACCTACAGGCATCTGCTCTTCATTGAAGAGAGTGATAATCGCAGCACTGCCAGTGATCGAGCTACCACCAAACGACTGATCAGCAAGGTGTGCCGATGACTAATCGAGTTATTCAAACACCGCCCCGCGCTGCTCTCCCCTGAGCAGTTTCAATGGTGGCTAGAAACCGCCACAATCGAAGAACTTGAATCCTTTGCAAGATCAGCATGATCCCCGAACTTTTCGCCCCATTCGCCGCCACCGCAGTTATCACGCTGGCCGTCACCGAGACGGTCATCAAACCCATCTCAACCCGCCTGTTCAGGCGTTATGCCCCAGCCACGCTCGCCCTGTTTATGGCCAGGGCAGACGATCTGCTGTTCTGGGCAATTGAACACGACAAAACCCGCGATGAATACGAAGCAGCTTTATGCCTGTGGATGGAAGAACAAGTAGGGGATCAGTGGGGACCGCAGGATTGTGACCGCGCATTCGGCGGTGGCTACGACCCACGAATTGCCTTGGAGCATTGTTCCAGAACATAGCACCGAAAACCACACTGTTACCCAGGCTGTCCCTTATCTGCAACTCCAGACTTCTATCTACGGTGGCCGCTGGAAAGATGTTCCCATTGTCGAGCCTGAAGATGAAGAGGCGAGCTAATGACAACCAAACTTCTAAACGATTTAGCCAAGTGCGCAGTGCGCCGCGCCCATCTTTACGCTTACTCCCCTCGTTTCTGGCGTGAGGGCGCTGCTGCTTCCATTCTGTACGGCTTTTCTTGGCCTAAGGCTGAATTGCGGGGTATAGAAGAGTGACAGGGCAAGATGGTGTTGCCTGTCAGGCGAATGACACCTATTCCGCAACCCTCGAACACTCCACCAAACAAAAATCATGACCGACATCGACCTATCAAATTTTGTTGACCAAGATGTTTGTGTTGAGCAACGTTCCAAGCGGCCCAACGAATTAGATCAGGCGCGGGACGCAGACGCCCGCCCTGACAAAAACAGCTAATCCCGTCGCCTGCATCTTCTTGTTATCGTTGATTTTTAGTTATGAAAGACCCGAACCATGAAACCCGAAGCACTAAATGAGCTGGCACTATTCGCAGGCGCTGGAGGAGGCATTCTCGGCGGCAAACTTCTCGGATGGCGGACAGTCTGCGCCGTCGAAATCGAAGCAGCGGCAAGGGAAGTCCTCATCGCAAGGCAAGACGACGGGAGTCTCGAACCCTTCCCTGTGTGGGACGATGTGCAGACCTTCGACGGAAAACCATGGGCTGGAATTGTGGATGTCGTCTCTGGCGGCTTCCCGTGCCAAGACATATCCGCAGCAGGAAAAGGCGCCGGGATCGAAGGTGAGCGTTCTGGACTCTGGGGATCAATGGCTAGGATCATTCGCGAAGTGGGACCGCGATTCGTGTTCGTGGAAAACTCACCAGTTCTCACTTCTCGGGGGCTTGGAGTCGTATTGCGAGACCTGGCCAAGATGGGGTATGATGCGAGATGGGGCGTGCTGGGAGCTGTCCATGCCGGCGCACCTCACAAGCGAGAAAGAATCTGGATCGTGGCCCACAATCCGAAGCTCGGACGGGGAACGCGGCGGGAGGGGCGATTTGATCCAAGCAGTGAGGGGGAACGAAAACAGTCACTTCCGGCTATGGCAAACGCCAGTGGCGGACGATGCAGTGAACCGCGAAGCGGGGAAAATCAACAGCAGAGGAGAGCCGAAGCTGTCGGCACAAGTGAAGCTGTGGCCGACTCCACTCACGCAAGTTGGTGGCAGTCTGAACCCGCCGTGGGTCGAGTGGCTCATGGGGTGGCCGCTCGGGTGGACCGACTCCGCGCACTCGGCAACGGACAGGTTCCGGCAGTGGTGCGCCTCGCATGGAATCTCTTACGATAACGCATGAGTTCACCGATCCATAGCGAGGAACGAGCGGAGGATTCGGTGCAACGCCTTGTTCTGTCCGATTCGGTGGAACTGTGGCTGGGCGATTGTCGGGAGATTGCGCCGAATCTTTCTGGCGTAGATTTACTGGTTGCAGATCCGCCCTATGGGATGGGGAAAAAGGGAATCATGCACGATGACATCTATGGGAAAAAGCTGGACGCCTTCCTCATGGAATGCTGGGGGGCTTGCCGTCCCTCTCTCAAGGACAACGCAAGTGCCTACATCTGGGGGCAATCGGAGGACTTGTGGCGGCTGTGGTATCGCGGGGGGCTGAACGACTCGGAACGGATGACGCTACGGAACCAGATCATATGGGACAAGCCATTAAACGCGGGGCCGCGTGGTTCGCCGATAGGTTCGGACAAGATGCGAAGCTATCCGCACGGCTACGAAACCAGCCTTTTCTTCATGCTCGGAGAGCAGGGGTTCAACAACAACGCCGACAACTATTGGGAAGGGTGGGAGCCGATCCGATCCTACATGGACGGCGAGCGGGCAAAGATGGGTTGGACTCGGAGTTTTGTTGATGGCGAGTGGTGCAAGTTCCGAGGAATAAAGCAGACGGCTCAATCGCAAAAGTGGTTCACAAAGTCTTGTTGGGGGTTTGCCACCCCGGAGTCTTATAAATGGTTGAATGCCCTTTCGGGCGGCCAGGCATTCAAGCGGGAGCACGACGACCTCAAGCGGGAGCACGACGACCTGAAGCGGGAGTTCTACGCCACCCGCGCACACTTCGACAACGGACACCAGAACATGACCGATGTGTGGACGTATCCGAGAGTGAACGGCACGGAGCGCCACGGCCACGAATCCCCAAAACCCGTCGCGATGATGGCGCGAGCAGTGAAGACTAGCTGCCCCGAAGGTGGGCTCGTTCTCGACCCATTCATGGGGACGGCTCCCACCGCTATCGCGTGCATCCGAACAGGTCGCCGATTCATAGGGATAGAAAAAGACCCCGACCACTTCGAGACGGCGCGGAAGCGGATCGAGGCGGAACTCGCTCAGGGCGATCTATTTCTTAGACAGAACAACAGCATGCAGCTGCGGCGCGCAGCGCCGTCAGCTGCATGCTGAGCGTTGTGTATGCGGAGTTAGGATCAATATTTGGAGATTGTTTAAATGGGATATGAAATGATTGCAGACCTCGTTAACACTTTCGATATGAACGTTGCTGTCCATAAAAACAGCAATGAAAAAAACGAGTCTGAAACTCGAAAAAGCTATATTGATCCTATGTTTGAATTGCTGGGATGGAATGTAAGCAACCAAGGGTTGCAAGTGCATGAGAGAGAGGTAACGGCTGAATATTCTGTAATCGATCGAACGGGAAAGAAAAAAGCGGACTATTCTTTCAACCTGGATGGAAAACCTATGTTTTTTGTCGAGGCAAAAGATCCATACGTCAATATCGAGGAAAACAAACATGTTGCGTTTCAGCTTAGAAGTTATTGCTGGAATGCCAAAGTTCCTGTTGGCATTTTAACAGATTTTGAAGAATTCGCTATTTATGACGGAAGGTATGAACCAAAGACAACGGACAGCACCAATGTTGCTCGCATAAAATATTTCAAATTCAAAGAATACGTCGATCAATGGCATGAAATAGCCGGCCTTTTTTCAAAGGAATCCGTTTCAACCGGGTCCTTGGATGGATACATCAGCAAGGTAAAACTAAAAAAAGGGGTTCTCCCGGTTGATGAAGTTCTCCTAAAGGATATGGAGTCATGGCGTAAAATTCTTGCAGTGAGCATTGCCTCTCTTAATCCTAAGCTGTCCCGCAGAGAAATCAATTTTGCAGTGCAAAGAACCATTGACCGGATTGTCTTTCTGAGAATTTGTGAAGACAGAGGGACAGAGCCATACGGAAAAATCAAATCTCTCAAAAAGAAAAGTGACATCTATTCAGGGCTTATGAAACTCTTTCGAGCCGCAGACCAAAAGTATAATTCAGGAATATTTTGTCTTAAGCCGGAAAAGGGACGGCTTGAAGGTGTGGACACCCTTTCCGCGGATTTAAAAATTGGCGATGAAGTTTTGAAGAGCATCATTGAAAGGCTTTATTATCCTTCACCCTATAACTTCGCTGTCATGCCTGGTGATATTTTAGGGCAAATTTATGAGCGATTTTTAGGCAAGGTGATTGAAGTTGGATCAGACAGAAAGGTATCGGTTGAAGAAAAGCCGGAAGTTAGAAAAGCAGGGGGCGTTTACTATACGCCCACATATATCGTTGATTATATCGTCAAAAATATAATCGGCAAATTGGTTGAAGGTAAAACGCCAACACAAGTTGCAAAAATGAGATTCCTTGACCCTGCCTGCGGTTCCGGTTCATTTCTTATTCAGGCTTATCAATACGTCTTGGATTGGCATCTTACATGGTATTCAAGCAATGATTCTGAAAAACATATGAAAGGCAAAAGACCGGCCCTTGTAAAAGACAGGAAAGGGAATGTAAGACTGAGCATTGATACTCGAAAACAGATATTGTTGAATAATATTTTTGGTGTGGATATTGATTTTCAAGCCGTTGAAGTATCCAAGCTATCTTTACTTTTGAAAGTTCTCGAAGGCGAAGACGACCTGACCATGCAGCAACTCAGCCTTTTCAAACAAAGGGCATTGCCTGATTTAGGTGAGAACATCAAATGTGGGAATTCTTTGATTGGCTCGGATTTCTATGAAGGGCAACAGATAAATCTCTTCGATGAAGACGAAATGTACCGGATCAATCCTTTTGATTGGAAATCTGGCTTTTCTGAGATTATGGGTAATGGAGGCTTTGATGCGGTTATCGGGAATCCGCCGTATGTCCGTCCTCACAATATTGAGCCAGAAATAAAAAATTATTTTTGGTGTCACTTCAGTACGTTTCTTAAAAAGTCAGACCTATATTGTTGTTTTTTTGAAAAGGGCATAACTTTACTTCGTCAAGGGGGGCGTTTCGGTTTTATTGTTTCTAACGGCTGGTTGAGGCTTGATAGTTTCCAAGAATTGAGACAAATGTTGCTAAGAGAGACAGCGATACATACTATTATCGATTTTACAGGCAATGTCTTTGAAACAGCCAATGTAAAGACTCTAATTGTCATTTTTAAACGGCAAACTGGTGGAGAAACTTCTCTAATAAAAACAGCAGTAACACCACCTACATCTAACCCATCATCAATAACATTCAACAATATTTCACAATCTCTTTTTATTAACACATACAAGCAAATTTTTGACTTATCAATCAATCCAAAAACAGAGCAAATAAAGGCCAAACTCGCTGCTATTGGAGACCCCCTTGGTCACAACTATGGTATCTCTTTTGGTTTAAAGACAGGTGACGACAGTGTCTTTTTGACAACGATTAAAAAAGATGATGATCATAAGCCATTATTACGTGGAGCTAATATCCATCGATACTCAAAGGAGTTTAATGGCGAGTATGTATGGTATGTTCCCGTAAAAATGAAAGAACACCGAAAAACCGCTCGCCCTGGAAATGCAGAACGATTTGAACAAGCCAAGATCCTTATCCGTGATACTGGTAGTGATTTAGAAGGAACGTATGACGATGAGCATTATTATGTAAAAGATGTGCTTGTGGTCTCACAAAAAGATATCGATACCCATGATTTAAAGTATTTATGTGGGATATTGAATTCGCAGTTAATGAGATTCTATTACGAAACCTCTTTCCCTACGCTACACGTTCAAAGGGATGAATTAGCCTCTCTCCCAATTCGGAGATTAGATTTTACAAAATCCTCCGAGCAACAGCAACATCAACGAATGATTCTGTTAGTTGAAAATATGCTTGAGCTTCATAAACGATTAGCGGGAGGGCTGATCCCAATTCCGCAGGCAAAAACGCTGATAGAACGCCAAATCGAAGCAACAGACCGGCAAATAGACCAGCTCGTTTACAAACTATACGACCTGAACGACGACGAAATCAAAATCGTAAATGAGGAAGTATGAGTCACACAACCACCCCGCGCCCAGCGCCGCCGTTCCTGTCCAACAGAGGGGAGGCATGGTTCTGGAATGATGACTCGGATTGCTGGGAGTTGCTTCGATGGAGGGATCTTGGCGGCCCTGGGATTGCTGACTACAGATATTGGCTGCCGTTTTACATGATTCCACAGGTTCCATGACCACGCCTGACCTGCGCCAACTCAAGGC
>Ga0207996_1002411_pt1 | contig 11412 bp, 7 predicted proteins | sample AntAceMetag02UKG_FD_184773 | JGI IMG/M metagenome (GOLD analysis project Ga0207996, IMG submission 184773) | Saline lake microbial communities from Ace Lake, Antarctica - Antarctic Ace Lake Metagenome 02UKG (SPAdes) (version 2) | ecosystem: Environmental > Aquatic > Non-marine Saline and Alkaline... | reverse complement strand
AATGGGTTTGATATCGGCGGCCCCGTCACCCAGTTTTACGAAAAACCCCTGATCATATTCCAAGCGGTTGGGCGTGCCGGTCACCGCGTAGTTCAGGCGATCGGCATGGTAATATTCCAGCATTTTACGAGTACGCTGTTTAAAATTGGTCGCAGCCACGATCTCAAGATAGGCCTTTAAGGGCAATCGCTTTTTAACGATTTTGCCGTCGGGTTTTTGAGCTATGATGGAAAACAGACTGAACCCTCTGGATTCAATGATATTGGGCGTAACAATTTTGGACTTCCAGTCATCTCCATATTCCGGAATGACCAGGCGAACCGCCTCATTGTATCTTTTATAAAACCCTACAGACTTGAGAATACCTGAAATATCCTCATGGATTTTTTCAACGTCCAAATGATCGGCAATCAGCGTACTGAGTGTCAAGGTCTCTTTGTCGGAGTGATGTTCGGGCATTAAAAGTGCCAATACCCGCTCCGGGCCAAGAGCTTTGACGGAAAGTGCAGCGGTCACACTGCTGTCGATGCCTCCGGAAAGTCCTACGACAAGACCTCGCCGTCTTAACTGACCGGAAAGGAGTTTACGGATCTGCACACAAATTTTTTCGACTTCGTTTTCAGGATCGATTTTCAATACATCTTTTGAAAATTTCATTATTTCAACCTTTATTATTTTTGCCACAGACCCACACAGAAAGACACAGACACTGAATTTTTGGTTCACTTCGTGAATAAAGACTAAACGATTGGACACGGATTAACGCGGATTTCCATGGATAAGGGCACCCTCTGTCAGCTATCGCTAATTTAAAAAAATTTGATCAGTAATCCGCGTGCTTCCGCGAAAATCTGCGTCCTTTTCTATTTTTAAGATATTTATCGTCTGTGTGCGTCCGTGTGGGTCTGTGGCTACAAGACAAAACGCTTTATCACAGCTTTTGGATGCGTAAAATTAATCAAGAGACCTATTTTATAACCAGTTGCTTTGAGATAATTTAACAATTGGGCTTCATGTATTTTTTTTAAAGCCTCTACTGCTTTAATTTCTAATATAACCTTTTTCTCTACGATAATATCGGCGTAATAATCACCGACTTCTTTGCCCTTGTATTCAACTTTTATCGGCACCTGACTTTCCGCTTTAATTCCTCTGTCACTCAATTCGAGCAACAAAGCTTTTTCATATACTTTTTCAAGAAATCCAGAGCCGAGTTCTTTATTTACCTCATAAACTGCACCATTTATTTTGTACGTAAGATCGTTTATATCCATTTTATTTTTTTGCCACAGACCCACACAGAAAGACACAGACACTTCATTTAGCGTTCACTTCGTGAATGAGAAAGATAGAATTCACTCGATACCTGCATAGCTTATAATGGTAAATATGAGCTTCGAGCTATTTGGTTTTTTTAATATTTTAATCGTCTGCGTGGGTCTGTGGGGGTCTGTGGCCAATAATTTCTGTGGATAGTTTTTTATCAGGCAAGTGTGCCCGGCATTTCCCTTAGGTGTTCTGTAGCCTGCTTTTTGGCGGCAAAGTCCTTAAAAGCACGATTAACAGCATCTACTGAGAGAGCAAGGACACGTGCGCTTTCAATCGAAGACACCTTGTTTTCCCAGGCAAAAAGAAGAAAGTCAAGTTTGTCAAAGGGGATCCGGAAATAAAATTCCTGATCACTTACAGGAAGGCTGAAAGTATCGGGACTTGGGGTTCTATTGACAATTTCCCGGGGGACATCAAGATGATCGGCAAGTTGATATACCTGATTTTTATACAGGTGTGACAGGGCTTCGATGTCTGTTCCGCCATCGCCATATTTACAAAAATCACCAAGAATCAGTTCCGTGTGGTTTGTGGTGCCGGCCACAATCAGATTCCGACATTCAGCCTCCCAATACAGATGAATCATGCGTGATCTGATCTTGATGCTCGCAAAAGCTGTGATCATCCTGAACGACTCGGGGCTCAACCGTTTTTTCCTGATTGTACCATCAGGCAGGTGTACCTGCAGCACATAAAAATTATATGCCTCCCGTTCGAGAAGGTCGGCGGGCAGAATGATGTTGTATTTGCATGCCGAACTGTACTCCGGAACCAATTTTCTCAGGTATTCATCCCGGCTCCCGTATGGCTTCACGCTGTTAACGGTCGGCGTGATATCAACTTCCCTGTTTTCGATATCCAAGGCACGGGCATGCAGGAGCGCATATTCCCGGCTCACAGGATTTGACTCCCTGTCCGGCAGGATCAACCCGAACACTTTTTCCTTTCCAACGGCCCGAACGGCAATGGCCGCCATGACCGCTGAATCAACTCCACCGCTGAGTCCCACAACCACACCACCTCTTCGGTATTTTTTATAAACCTGATTAAAAACAAAATCGGCAATCTTCTTTGCCTCCTCGGCTGAATCAATTTTTAAAACATCAAGGTTAAATTTCATATTTAATGCTCGCTGTAGGTTGTGGGTTATTATAAGGTATTCTTTGGCCTATTTTATTTTTTGGACACGGATGAACACGGATTTACACGGATAAGGACAAGGCTTTGTCAGCTTCGCTGAGTTAAAAAATAAAGCGTAGTTTCTGTGTTTTTATTTAGTGATCCGTGTCATCCGCGTTAATCTTTGGCCTATTTTATTTTTTGGACACGGATGAACGCGGATTTACACGGATAGGGACAATTCTTTGTCAGCTTCGCTGAGTTAAAAAATAAAGCGTAGTTTCTGTGTTTTTATTTAGTGATCAGTGTCATCCGCGTTAATCTTTGGCCTATTTTATTTGGGACACGGATGAACACGGATTTACACGGATAAGGACATTCTTTGTCAGCTTCGCTGAGTTAAAAAATAAAGCGTAGTTTCTGTGTTTTTATTTAGTGATCCGTGTCATCCGCGTTAATCTGTGTCCTATTTTATTTGGGACACGGATGAACGCGGATTTACACGGATAAGGACATTCTTTGTCAGCTTCGCTGAGTTAAAAAATAAAGCGTAGTTTCTGTGTTTTTATTTAGTGATCCGTGTCATACGCGTTAATCTGTGTCCTATTTTATTTGGGACACGGATGAACACGGATTTACACGGATAAGGACAATGCTTTGTCAGCTTCGCTGAGTTAAAAAATAAAGCGTAGTTTCTGTGTTTTTATTTAGTGATCCGTGTCATCCGCGTTAATCCGTGTCCTATTTTATTTGGGACACGGATGAACGCGGATTTACACGGGTAAGGACATTCTTTGTCAGCTTCGCTGAGTTAAAAAATAAAGCGTAGTTTCTGTGTTTTTATTTAGTGATCCGTGTCATCCGCGTTAATCCGTGTCCAATTTTATTTGTCAGCTATCGCTAATTTAAAAAGATGTTAATTTCCACTGCGTGTATTTGTGGCTAATTTTTATTAGATGGGGCTGGAAGGCGCCAGGGTAAATGTCAAGATAACGCTGTTTTCAGTATATTCATCTTCGCGGTCGTCTGAATTGACATTTGTAAAGGTATATCCCAGGCGTGTGGAAAGCCATCTATTCAGTTGAGCGGTAATACCGCAACCGGCTTCGATGGTGTCATCCTCACGATCATCTTCGGTTTCCGTATACTTATCTTTGCGGTAGGATGAAAATGCATCCCCTGTGACATGGCGTGAAAACGCGTGGGTCGCCAACGCCTCAACTCCATAATACACATCAAACCCCAGATTTTCAGACCCAAAATACGATTGATCATATCCGCTGGAACCGGTCAAGTTGATGGAACTGCGTCTGAACCGCCATGTTTTACTGATATCACCGTCTATGGTAACTCCGGATTCATCATCGCCACTTTCTCTGTCCTGATAAAAGTATCCGACCCCAAGCGTCAGCGAGGCATCCTCACCCCAGGTATAAGTAAAGCCCACTGAAGGATCATAAATCTGATAGTCAATCTCCTCCCCATCGTAGTCCAGCCAGGTATGCGTATACTCTGCAAAAATATTCAACTCCCGCCTGATAACTTTGGTCAGCCTGATATTGCCCACCCACCGGTCAAAATCATCCGACAGGCTATCGGCTTCAGCGGCGCCTGTAAATTCACCTCTTGTATATTCCACGCCGGTTTCAAGACTCAACTGGCGTGGGACCACCCACCAGGTCAGGTTTGCCGACGGGATATGCCTTGAATTGTCCTCCTCGGTTTTATCATCATTTTCCAGAATGCTGTATTCATACCTGAGTTCCAAGGTATCGGCCTCACCAAACTGGTGCAAAATGGCTACTGAGGCGGTATTGGTGTAGTAAGGTTCCCGCCCCGTGCGAAGGGTAAAATCCCGCTCATCTTCATCATCATCGTCCTGCGGGTCTTCCGTGTATAAAAACCTGTCTGTGACTTCCAGTCGCGTACGTCTCGAAAGCTCAGCCCATCCCGTGACGCTGGCACTGTGCCGCCAGCTGTCATATTCATCGTATTCATCGTAAAAGCTGTAGCCGGCATCGTAAGATAGAATCAATCCACTGCTTCTGGCATCGATATCCAAAGAAAAACCAGGGGTAATCGTGGTGATAAAATCTTCTTTTTCATCTGAAGCGTCCAGGTTAAGGTTATCCGTATACTCTTCCGATATTGAAATTCGGGGAATAAAATCCACATTCGCAGCAAATGCTGTTGAAAAATTTAGAAAAAAAACAACCACTGTGATGAGGGACGACAGCGTTATTTTCATGGGTTCCTCCAATCGATATAAGGTATAATATTTTACATGAAATTGGTCACAAACAAAGGCATTTGGACACGGAGAAGAGATAATTTTGAATTATGAGTTTTGAGTTTTAAATGATAAAATGCCGTTCTATTTTATTTTTTTGGGACACGGATTGACGCGGATTTGCACGGATAAGGACAATGCAAGGACAATGCTTTATCAGCTTCGCTGATTTAAAAATAAAGCGTCGTTTCTATGTCTTTATTTAGTGATCCGTGTCATCCGCGTTAATCCGTGTCCTATATTTATTTGTTTTTAACCGTAAACACGTTTTATCCGGTCTCATGGCACGATGATAGTATCATCGGCGCGAATCCGGAGATTATTTTTAAAGTCTTTCCCTTTTATGATGTCCTTGTAGTTGATTCTAATGATCTTTTCCTTGCCGTTTTCGGTTCTAAAAAGAATGATCTCTTTTTTGGAGGCCCATTCAGTAAATCCGCCGGCAAGGGCAAATGCCTGGATGACGGTGAGACTTTTAACAATATTATACTCACCGGTCCTTGCGATTTCACCCAATATGTAAAATTTCTGGCTGCCGGGGCTGCGCACACTCACGGTGACGACAGGGTTGCCGACATACTCTTTTAATTTTTTTTCGATATCATTTTTAATCTGGATCGGCGTACGACCGGCCGCCTGAATATCATTAAGCAATGGAAATGTAATTTTCCCATCAATGCGTACCAGTATTTCCGCCCTTGAGAAATCAGGTTCTTTCCATGTGGTTATTTCAAGGATATCCCCACAGCCGATTCTATAAGCATCCTTTGCAGACGGAGAATCAGCTGAAATTGCACTCGGGGCCAAGCTAAAAAATAAAATCAGAACCATACCGGACAGAATTAAAATTGTTTTTTTTTTCATAACAGTTTCTCCGCACCCGGATAAACCGGGAATTACAATATGTTTATTGCCTCTTGATTATTTGTCGGTTTTTGATAATTGTCGGTTTTGACATAAAACACAAGTCTCAAATATACGCACCGAATACAGCTCCGCTCTGTCAATTACAATAAAAAATTATCATAACTTATCGTAAATACTATATATTTTGCCTAATTCCGGTAATTTCGAAACTCATTAACAGACTGATAATAACAGCCCACACAGGTGGTCATTTCTCCGGGTAACCGTTACTATAAGAAATTACCCTCTTTAACAGCCGGGTATAAGGGAAAACTATCGCGCACCTTCACCAAAAAGGACTGTCTTGACAGTTCGGAAGACAATCATCAAATCCATTAAAGCGGACATATTCTTGATGTAAAAAAGATCATAGTTCAATTTTTCCATGGCATCTTCCACCGACGCACCATATGGATAACTGATCTGAGCCCAACCTGTAACACCTGGTTTAACGGTAAACCGTTCGCCATAATAGGGAATGGCTTCTTCAAGCCTGCTGACAAAAAAATCACGTTCAGGCCGTGGTCCCACAAAACTCATCTCCCCTTTGAAGACATTCCATAATTGAGGCATTTCATCAATGCGCCACTTTCGGATGAATCTGCCCACTCGCGTGACACGATCATCATCACTTTGCGCCCACACCGGACCGCTATGTTTTTCAGCACCCGACTGCATGGAGCGAAATTTGTGGACCATATAAAATTTTCGATTCTCTCCGACACGTTCTTGAGAAAAAAATACCGGGCCTTTTGAATCCAGCTTAATGAATAAAGAAACCAAAAGCAACAGCGGCAGCAGAAGTACCAGCATAATAAAAGATAATATAATATCGCCAACCCGCTTGAATACTTTTAACAATAACGATTTTCGAAAGCCCTCGGAAAAAATAAGCCATCCCGGAGAAATTTGTTCCACAATCAATTTGCCGGTGAGCATTTCATAAAAACTCACCCCTTCAAGAATTTCAATTCCGCTGGTCCTGCACCTTAGAAGTTCTTTTACGGGCAGGGCTCCTCTTTTCTCTTTCAAGGCAACCACTATTTTTCTGACGCCCAGGCCTTTTGATACCTCACAAATTCCCTCATAATTTTTTTCAATTATTATATTTTTAAAATTCTGATGAAAAAAAGCTGTATTATCCTTAAAATCCGGTACCAGCATACTGACTTCATAACCGCAATCTCGCGTGTCTTTTATTTCATAAAGGATATCTTCCGCCAATTTGCTCGAACCGAGAACCAGAATTTTTTGATTAAACATACCGCGCTCTAAAATAATAGTATAGCCCAAGCGCCATAAAATTATCAGCATCAATACAATCCCGATAGTGATAAAATAAACACCACGGGCAATCAAAGAACTTGGAAAAATAAAATAGATCAGGGCCAGAATAATCGTAGCAACGCCCAAAGCCTGAAGCAGCCTGATACCCATCTCGGCGACACTGTCTACCACTTTCAAATTATACAAGCCATTATAATAAAGGCACATCTGGCAAACGAACATGATTAAAAAGGCCTTTAAATAAATTTCAGTGCTTTCGATGAAAAATGCGTCAATGCCGAGAATCATCCAGGATGCCAGCAATACTGCAACAAAAATAAACAACCCTTCGCCAAAGGCAAAGAAGAAGTTTCTTGCAGGATAGTATTGTTTAAAAATTCTCAGCATAGAGATTCTTCATACCACATCAAAAGAAATTTACACTTTATTGATTTTGTATTTTGATAACAAAATTTAAAATTCTTTGTTTTTTTTCAACCGTAAACCGGTAACTGTAAACCGCGAACGGTTACATATTTTTATTACTCGTTCTTATGATATTTTCCATAATAGCTTCCATAAGAATATCCCGGCAACTGCAGGTTGAATTGATTCAAAACAACTCCCATGATCTTGTCTTTTCCCAACATATCGATCAAATCGATTACCTGTTCGCGCTTGGTAGTGCCATGTTTGATAACCAGAAGGATACCGTCAACCTGACTGGCTATGGCGACAGTTTCCGCAGTCAGTTGCGGCGGTGGAGCATCAATAACAATATACCGGTCCCTGTATCTTGCCGTCACATCTTTCAGCAAATTTGACATCTGGCCGGACGAAAGCAGTTCGGAAGGATTGGAAACCGAACCGCCGCCCGGCAGAATTGTCAGTTTGTCAACAGCGCTTTTTAAAAACAATGTGTCAAGCGCCTGCTCTCCGGAAAGGTACTCACTGAGCCCCGGCCCTCTTTCAAAGCCAAAGTAGGAATGAATCGCCGGCAGTCGCAAATCACAATCCATAAGCAGAACATGTTTATCAATATTCTGGGCAATACTGACGGCCAGGTTAGCAGCCACAAAAGATTTACCTTCACCGGGCACCGCGCTGGTTATCAAGATAGATCGGGGTGGTTTGCCGGCAGCCGGAAATAAAATACTGGTCCTTAATTTCTTGAACTGTTCCGATTCAACGCCATAGGGCTTCGAGATTGTAACAATATTTTTATCAATTTTCTGATATTCAAAAGAGATGTGCCTGTTTTCGGATGGCGATGGGTTTACTATAAATTTCTTGATTGCGAGTTTATCGGAGGCGGTTTTATCCTCATCGACACCGTCATATTCAAAGTTTGATTTCTCTAATGCATCGGAAATTTTTCCCACTTTACTTACCTCAAATGATGCTGAAACAACTGTTTTGTTACATTGGTCTAAGTTACAGGCATTTTTTGGACATAAAAAAATACAAAATTAAGTGACTGAATAATGCCTGAACGAAAACCCAAATCTAAATATTTACAAAACGCCGGACAAACGCAAGGGTCACGTCTACGCCTTTAAATGACAGTGCCCCGAAGCCGGCCATAAGGGCAAGCGATACCATTACAGCACATACACTCATAACCGCATTAAAACGCCGCCACATCTTATCCTTAGGCTGCAGGACAATTGGAACCGTGGCCAGCAGGGGTACTCCAAGCACCGCCTCAATATCCTCCGGTTTTTTGAAGGACGTGTTTATAAAATCAAGTAGAAACACAACTCCGCCGCCAATTCCCAGTCCGAGGGCAACCGTTAAAAGAAACAATTTTTTCATATCGGGACTGACCGGCTTCTGGGGCAACCTGGCGGTATCAATAATCCTGAACTGTTCGCCCTTTTGTTTCCGTTCCATATTCACGGAAATTTCAGCCTCAAGTTTTCGGGTCAACAGGGAGCTGTAGGATGCCTGAATATTGTTGTAATCGCGCTGCAACGACATCAGTTCCTGTTCTCTTTTAGGCGTATTTTCGACCCGTTTCTGATACATTCGGACTTTTTGATTCAACTGGGCAATTTCATCAGCAAAATTATTAATATCCTGTTTGGTTTCATATAATTGTCTCTGGCCAATCCCGACAGGACTGTTTATGCCGACCCCTGCCTGCAATTGGGTATCGGTCCGGCTGCTATCCATGTTTTCAGCTTCAAGGTCGGTTATTCTTTTTTCGAGACGGATAACGTCGGGATGACGGCTGGTATACCTGTTTTTTAAGCCTGTCAGTTCTTCTTGAAGTTGTCTCAGATTCAACGCATATTCAGATTCACCCTGATCGGGGGCCCGGTTTGCCTCCATTTCACGAGCCGCCCGGATCTGATTTTCAATCAGAGCCATGCGATCTTTGGCATTTCTGAGGCCTTCCACTCTTTCACCAATCTGTACCTGAAGGCGGTCCAGAATATTCAAATTCGTTACAAGCTGCTCGGGCAGTTCACCCATATACCGCTTTCGATAGTCCTTCAAGATTTCCTCAACCGCCACAAGACGTTGACGCATTGTACCTAACTCATTGTCCAGAAAATCGCTTGTGCCCACTGCCTGGGCTTCTCTGAGTTTAAGATTTTCATTGATCACAAAAGTTGTCAGGGTATTGGCAACTTTCATAACCCGCTCCGGTTGCCCCCCCTTAAATGAAATTGAAAAGGCATCGGCTCCTCCCCTGGCCCGGGTTATGCTGACGCCTATGCGTTTACGCAAATTTTCAAGTTTATCTTCCAGATACATCTTTTCATGTTGAGGTTCTGAAAATAGCTTGAACTCGTTGATAATTTTTTCAAGGTTGGACCGACTCATGATCTGCTGGGAAATGGTACTGAGCCTCGCATCAAGATCAACCGACACCACTGATCGCACATAGTTACTTGGAACCCGCTGGGGTTCAACCATGATAAGTGTCTCCGCGCTGTACACCCGGGGCAGTGTAATCGCCAGATAAATCCCCGCAAGCATGGCCAGACAAAACGGTATGATAATAAACCAGCGGCCCCTTAAAACCATTTCAATATACTGGTCGATCTTAATTATTTCTTTTTTATCCGCCATATTAATCTGAATCCATTTGTAAAACAATTATTGCATCAACAGGTTCATGGAAAACTCAAAAAACCAGCCGAACAAACCCAAAATGCCAAAATACAATATACAAATCTCAAATAAATTCCAAAGTACAATCCCCAAACAAGCCGATATCAGCGGCCATAATATTATCAAATTTATGCAAGTTTGTAAGCCTTTATTTTATTAAGTAACGATTTATAGCTGATATCCAGGATGACGGCGGCCTGCCTGCGATTCCAATTGGTAATCTCAAGGGCTTTTTTCATTAGTTTTTTCTCCATTCGTTCCATAAAATCGGCAGTTATCAGCTTTAGCGACATATGATTATTATCCTCTAAATATTTTTTTAGATCCGGGTTCCGATTAAATCTGCAGGATTCCGCAAAAGATTGCATAATGCGCAGGGGATCATTGTCATTTGGCATTGCTTCGGTGATTTTAAAATAATCCTGAAATACGGTTTCATTGCCGCTTAAAACAAATCTCTTCATCAGATTTTTAAGTTCTCTCACATTGCCGGGCCAGCTGTATGCGTAAAATATTTTTTTTATTTGCGGCCGCAGACTCATCATTGTTTTATTCAACTCTTTACAAGATTCGGCATTAAAAAAATCCGCCAGCGGCAAAATATCTTCCCTTCGATTTCTGAGCGGAGGAATTCTCATATTAAAAACATTCAAACGAAAAAAAAGATCTTTTCGAAATTTGCCTTGAGCAATTTTATTTTCCAGTCCCTTTGTTGTCGATGCGATAACCCTTACGTCAAAACTTTCTTTTAAATGGCTGTTTTGTTCAGTTTTTTTCCATTCACCAACAAAGCAGAGCATATCCGCCTGAACCCTGAAGGGGATGTCATCAATCTCCTGAATAAAGAGGGTGCCCTCATGGGCACTTTTAAAAATATCCCGGGTTATATTCAAATTTTTTCTTGTATTTTCAGACTTTCTATCCAAAGAATCAAAACCTGTAAAGTTTTCTGAAAACAAAGTGCTGTTTACCTTTACAAACGGTTTACCCTTTCTTTTCGAGTAATAATGAATCGCTCTTGCAATTTTTTCTTTACCCGTTCCCGACTCTCCGTGAATCAACACGGTATCCGGTAAACTCCGCAACTCATGAATCATTTTTTTTATTTTGACTATCGCTTTACTGTCTCCAGTCAACCCATAGGTTTCAACAGCCGGCACTATCGTAAATTTATTATCAAGCATTTCCTTAACAACACTCTCAAAAGCAGACAACTGTTTTATTTCCTTAATTATCCGGACATCTATACGAAAATTTTCCTTAACAAAATTCTGTATGTGGATATGGGTGCGGCTCTTATAAAACAAGTTAAAACTACTGCAAATAGAGGTGTTCAGCATTATCAGCATTGGCTTTACGCTACTTTTCGGCAAGATAAT
>Ga0207996_1002409_pt1 | contig 11432 bp, 8 predicted proteins | sample AntAceMetag02UKG_FD_184773 | JGI IMG/M metagenome (GOLD analysis project Ga0207996, IMG submission 184773) | Saline lake microbial communities from Ace Lake, Antarctica - Antarctic Ace Lake Metagenome 02UKG (SPAdes) (version 2) | ecosystem: Environmental > Aquatic > Non-marine Saline and Alkaline... | reverse complement strand
TTTTCCAATTTTACTGAAATATGTTAAATAGATTTTATGAATTTTAGAGCTGGAATTTATTTATCAATTATTATTTTAATGTTTTTTGTAGGATGTTATGAAAATTCATCTGAAAAATTGAAAAAATATAATTTTGCGATAATAAATAATAACGATACCGAGAATCAAATAATTGAGAAAGCAGCTAATGTTGCTCCCACCATCAACCAATATAATTGGCAAAAACTTGAAACAACCGCCTTTATTCATTTTACGATCAACACATTTACCGATAAAGAATGGGGAAATGGGACAGAATCCCCTAAAATATTTAATCCCACACAACTCAACACTCGTCAATGGGTAAAAGTATGTAAGGATGCAGGTTTGAAAATGATTATCATCACAGCTAAACACCACGATGGTTTTTGCTTGTGGCCAAGTAAATACACCGAACATTCCATAAAAAACAGTCCTTATAAAAACGGTAAGGGCGATATTGTAAAAGAACTTTCAGAAGCTTGTAATGAAGCAGGATTAAAATTTGGTGTTTACCTCTCTCCTTGGGATAGGCATGAAAAAACTTACGGAACACCAGCCTACAACATTTATTTTTTAAATCAACTCACCGAATTGCTTTCTAATTATGGTAACATTGATGAAGTTTGGTTTGATGGGGCATGCGGTGAGGGTTCCAATGGAAAAAAGCAGGTTTACGATTGGAAATCATATTATAGATTGATCCGAAAATTACAAGCTGATGCAGTGATTGCAGTAGCTGGGCCTGATATTCGTTGGGTTGGTACTGAATCGGGTTATGGCCGTAAAACAGAGTGGAGTGTTGTTCCGGCCACAAATCACAATCAGGAAAACATTGCAAATAAATCAGAGCAAAAGATATTGGATGATGATTTTAAGCCAAATGATATGACAAATGAAGATCTTGGCAGCCGCAAAATAATCTCTAAGGCAAAAAACCTTTTCTGGTATCCATCGGAAGTTGATGTTTCTATCCGCCCGGGCTGGTTTTATCATCAATCGCAAGATACTTTAGTAAAATCTGCTGAAAAACTAATTGATATTTATTATAGTTCGGTTGGCCGTAACTCCCTGTTGCTTTTAAATATTCCACCTGATCGCCGAGGATTGATCCATGAAAATGACGTTGAAACTTTAATGGAATGGCGAAAAATTTTAAATGCAACTTTTAATTGTAATTTTATTAAAAAAGCAAAATTAACAACATCATGTCAACACAAAAATCATCCTGCAAAAGGACTTATTGACAATAATCAAGATACTTATTGGCAGGCAAAAAAAGGAGATTCAAGTGTTGTTTTAAATATTGAATTTGATAAAACATATTGTTTCGATGTTCTTATGTTAAAAGAAAATATAAAAACGGGCCAGCGAATTGAAGCATTTAAATTGGAGTGCTTAATTGATAATGAGTGGGTGGAAATTGCAAGTGGAACAACTGTGGGGTATAAACGCCTACTTCGTTTTCCGGCTGTTAATGCAAAGCGTGCAAGACTAATTATTGAACAAAGCAGGTTAAATCCGACTTTGATCGAAATTGGGTTTTTTAAGCGTCCACCTAAGGATTTTCTTTCTTCGGAAACTGCATTTTTTTAATGACTTAATTTTCAAATATAATCGCAATTAAATTATCCAAATATTAAAATAAACCAAAAATGAAAACAAAATTAATTTTCCTAAGTTTAATCTTCATATTATTTTTTACTTCTATTGCTAAAGCTCAATTGCCTAAAGAAACCCCTGAGCAGAAAAAGGAACGCATGTCGTGGTGGGAAAATGACCGATTCGGTATGTTTATACATTGGGGCTTATATGCTTCACCTGCAAGACATGAATGGGTGAAAAGGAACGAACGAATGAATAATGAAGAATATCAAAAATATTTTGAAATTTTTAATCCTGATTTGTATAAGCCTTCCGAATGGGCAAAAAAAGCAAAGGAAGCGGGCATGAAATATGCAGTTATTACTTCTAAACATCATGAAGGCTTTTGTCTTTTCGATTCAGATTACACTGATTATAAAGCTACTAATACCCCGATTGGAAGAGACCTTTTAAAAGAATGGGTAGAAGCATTCAGGGCGGAGGGTTTGAAAGTAGGTTTTTATTATTCTTTGTTGGATTGGCATCATCCTGATTATACTATTGACAGAAACCATCCTCTGAGTGCCTCTTCTGATAAAGAATACGACAAGCTTAATAAAGGTAAAGATATGAATGTCTATCGCCAATATGTTAAAAATCAGGTAAGGGAAATTCTTACTAATTATGGAAAAATTGATATTATTTGGTTGGATTATTCATTTCCCACCAGAAAAGATTATGACCATGGAAAAGACCGACATGATTGGGATTCCGAAAATCTTTTAAAAATGGTTAGGGAATTACAACCTCAAATTATTATCAACGACAGGCTCGATCTGCTTGATGTTGAAGGCGGATGGGATTTTACAACTCCCGAACAATATAAAGTCTCAAAATGGCCGGAGAAAAATGGTGTGAAAGTTCCGTGGGAAACTTGCCAGACTTTTTCTGGATCGTGGGGATATTATCGCGATGAAATGACTTGGAAAAACACCAAACAATTATTGGTTTTATTAATTGAAACTGTTAGCAAAGGTGGTAATCTATTGCTAAATGTCGGGCCGACTGCTCGAGGTACTTTTGATTATAGAGCTAATGAAAAACTTGTAGAAATCGGTGAGTGGATGAAATATAATAATCGTTCGATTTATGGTTGTACTGAGGCACCTCCTGAATTTGTTGCCCCTGATAATACTTTGCTAACATATAATCCTGAAACAAATCGATTATATGTTCATTTGCTTGATTATCCAATGAAATGGTTCACTCTAAAAGGTTTTGAAGGAAAAGTAAAATATGCCCAGTTTCTTCACGATGGCTCAGAAATAAAGTTCGGAAAACCACGTCATAATGTAACTCACCAGGAAACTAAAGGTGAAGATGATGTAATTTTAATACTGCCTATGGTGAAACCAAATGTTGAAATTCCTGTAATTGAATTGATATTAAATTAAGAAAAAAATCATAAATGAAAGGTGTTTTTAATAAAATAATTTCAATTAACCTGACGGATAAAACACATCAACTAATTGAAATTGAAGATGAAATATATGAAAAATTCTTAGGGGGACGCGGCTTAGGTGTAAAATTATTCACCGAGCGGGTGCATCCAAAAACTGATCCTTTTAGTCCGGAAAATAAACTTATCTTCACAACCGGCCCTGTTACCGGAACATCAGTATCAACAAGTGGACGCATGTCTCTCGTAACCAAATCACCACTTACAAGAACAATTTTTTATTCCAATACAGGCGGAATGTTTGGCTTTAGCATGAAAAGGTGTGGTATTGATGGATTAATTATTTCAGGAAGAGCTGATAAACCATGCTTTATTGTAGTAGATGGGAAAAATGGTGTCACAATAAAAGATGCTTCTTTTTTGTGGGGGCTGAACACCGAGGAAACATATAGCAAATTAAAGGAGATGGAAGGCGATCGTACCCACACACTTGAAATTGGCCCGGCAGGAGAAAATATGGTTAAGATTGCTTCAATCATGAATGATGCAGAACGTGCCTTTGGCCGCGGTGGTGTCGGTGCTGTTTTCGGATCAAAAAATTTAAAAGCAATTGTAGTTAAAAATGGAAAACAAAAAACTGAAATCCAAAATCCTGAACTATTAAAATGTTACTCAAAATCTGCCCTCGATAAACAAAAAGCTTTACCTGTTACCCGTGCGGCATTTCCTTTGTTCGGAACGGCAGGGGTTTTGCACGTAACCAATAACCTTGGTATGCTGCCCATTAGAAACTTTCAGTATGGCCAACACGAAAAAGCTCATCAAACCGGAGGTGAAGCTATTCGAAAAGAAATATTTGTAAAATCTGAAGCTTGCTATGGATGTACAATTCGTTGCGGACGTCTTACTAAAGCAGGTAACATGAAGGGAAAAGGCCCTGAATATGAATCGGTATGGGCTTTAGGTGCTAATTGTGAGATTTTTGATTTGATAAAAATTTCACAAGCAAATTACTGGTGTAATATGCTGGGAATTGATACTATTTCTATGGGTGTAACCATATCATGTGCAATGGAATTACAGGAAAAAGGAGTATTCCCTCATAAAGAAGTTGAGTTTGGAAACGAGGATATTTTAATTGATTTAGTTAAGAAAACTGCTTACAAGCAAGGAATTGGTATTGAACTCGCTGAGGGTTCAAAACGCCTTGCCGAAAAATATGGAGATGCCGAAACAGCTATTCAGGTTAAAGGTTTGGAAATTCCTGCTTACGATCCTCGTGGTGCAATGGGGCATGCATTAGGATATGCAACAAGTAACCGTGGCGGTTGTCACTTAACGGGATATATGGCTGCCATGGAGATTTTTAATGCCCCGAAAAGAATACCTCGATTTACTATTAGCGGAAAACCTGATTTATTGGTCTTAAAACAAAACCAGAGTGCTGTGGAAGATAGCCTCGTTAATTGTAAATTTTCAGGATATGCTTTAGGTTTTGATTTTCATGCACGATTTATGTCCGCTATTACCGGCCTTGATTTTAATGTAACTAAATTATTAAAAATAGGCGAACGCATCTATAATCTTGAACGGGTTTTTAACATAGCTGCGGGTTTTAGTAATGCTGACGATAAGCTACCGGAACGATTTAAGAAAGTGGCATTTAAAGAAGGCCTCTCAAAAAACAGAGTAGTCCCGATCGATGAAATGCTTGAAGGGTATTATAAAGTCAGGGACTGGGATGAAAATGGTATTCCTAAAAAAAGAAAACTTGAGGAATTGGGAATAGATTTTTTGTAAATTTTATTATCTAAAAATCAAATAATTATGGGAATTGATAAAGAAACATTTAACAGTTTTGACCTCGTTGGAAAAGATTTGAGTAATAGAGGCTACAATAGTAGCCATGCCGGAAATTTGTCGATGAAAAGCTCCGGAAAAGTAATTATCACAAGGCGCTCGGCAATGTTAGGCTGGTTACAACCCGAAGATTTAGTGGAAATAGACCTTGAGGAAGAAGACGCTCATAGTGGCTTAATTGCCAGCACCGAATCAAATGTGCATAGAAATATTTACAAACTTACCGATGCTATGGCTATTGTTCATGCACATGCTCCTGCAATAACTGCACTTTCAATGATAGAAGATGAAATCACTTGTATTGACGGTGAGGGTATGTTGTTATATAAAAAAATTCCAGTTGTGGAATGTGATGTGCCGGTCGGTTCATATGAAGTTGCTGAAAAAGTAGCTCCTGCATTACAAAATTATCCGGCCGTTGTAGTTCGGGCACATGGAGTTTTTGCTAAAGGAATTACACTCGAAGATGCTCTCGGTGTATTAACAGGTGTTGAGCAGGCAGCAGATATTATTTATCGTGTTAAACTATTGAAACAACCTTTAAAACGTGATTATTCAAAAGAAAAAGGTTTTACAAATTGGTAAAAGAAAGTTGTCAGAATTATTTTAACTTTTCTAAAATATTGATAATGTATCGAGTAAAATTAATAGAATATAAAATTAGGTTATCATAATAGTTAAATATTTTTTGAATAAAAAACCTTCAATAATGAAAAATTTGCTATATTTATTACTTGCCCTTTTTGCTTTTGTATCATGCAACTCTCCTGAAAAAAAGCTTAAAACCGCATCCCGTGATTATATTAAAACCGAAACACAAAAAGAAAAAGATAAAAGAATGCAATGGTGGCGGGATGCCGGTTTTGGAATGTTTATCCATTGGGGATTGTATGCTGTGCCCGCCGGCCAATATGGCGAGGAAAAAAATCACGCTGAGTGGATTCAGGAAACCGCTGACATTCCGGTAGAAGAATATGAAAAGTATGCAGAACAATTTAATCCGGTGAAATTTGATGCTGAAGAATGGGTTCGGATTGCAAAAGATGCCGGAATGAAATACATCGTCATCACTTCAAAACATCATGATGGTTTTTGTCTCTGGGATTCAAAAGTTTCTGATTATGATATAATTGATCGAACACCTTATAAAAAAGATATTCTGAATCAATTGGCTGAGGCTTGTAAAAATGAAGGAATAACTTTGTGTTTTTATCATTCAATCATGGATTGGCATCACCAATTTGCTCAAGGCATAAATCATCCTGATTATAATTTTGGAAAAGGCCCAAATCAAAATTTTTCAAAATATTCAGAAAATTATTTGAAACCCCAACTTGTTGAATTAATAAAAAACCACGGCCACATAGGTGTACTATGGTTTGATGGTGAGTGGATAAAAGAATGGACTGAAGATATGGGCAAAGATTTATACAATTATTTGCGAAATATTCAGCCGGATTTGATTATTAATAATCGAATTGGTAAAGGCCGCCAAGGAATGGAAGGAATGAACGCATATGAGGATGCAGCAGGTGATTTTGGTACCCCTGAACAAGAGATTTTAGAAAACAGTTCAAAAATGGATTGGGAATCATGCATGACCATGAATGACCATTGGGGCTATAATAAGTTTGATGAAAATTTTAAATCACCCGAAATACTAATTCATAATCTAATTGATATTGCTGCAAAAGGAGGTAATTATCTTTTAAACGTAGGCCCTACCGCCCAAGGTTTGATACCTGAGAAAAGCATATTGCTTTTAAAAGAAATCGGCAATTGGATGAAAGTAAATTCCGAAGTAATCTATAACTCTCGTGGTACAAAACATTATAAAGAAGGTGAATCAATCTATTATATAAAAAGTGATGATGAAAAATATTTATATGCGGTTTTAACGGAATGGCCGGGGAAAAAAATAGAGTTGAAATATGCCAAACCGAAAGTTGGAACCGAGATATTCTTATTAGGTTACGAAAAGCCTTTGGTTTGGAAAGATATTTCACTGGGAAGCATTGTAATTGAGTTTCCGGAAAAATGGCAAAATCCTAACAGCAGGCCTGTAAATTATGCATGGGTCATTAAGATGAAAGGGAAACAAGCCTCAGTTAATGAGTCTCCTAAGTTCATTATTGATTCTAATTATATTGAAAACAAATTTCTTTTTTATGATGAAATTTTAGTTTCACTAAAATCGGCCACTCCGGATTCAAAAATATATTATTCAACCGATGGAAGCGAACCTTCAATTGAGTCCAATGAATATACTGAACCTATATGTTTAAATGAATCTGCTACAATAAAAGCCATTTCCATTAAAGATGGGTTCGTAAACAGCCCTGTTTCTGAAACTAATTTTTTAAAATCTAAAACCTATAAATCAATAAGTTTCCAATATCCATTTAGCTCTAAATATAGTGCTTTAGGTAGTTTAAGCCTTGGCGACGGTATTTTTGGGATTAAAGAAAATTTTCATAAAAACTGGTTAGGTTTTGAGGGAGTTGATTTTATTGCAACCATTAACTTAGGTGAAAAACAATCATTGAGCAAAATAAGCATTGATTTTTTGCAGGCAAGCAAAAGTTGGATATTTTTACCAAAATCCATCGAAGTCAGTATTTCAAAAGATGGTAAAAATTACCAAGAACTAAAGAAAATTGAAAATACAATTCCTCAAACCGAAAAAGAATTCGGAACATATTTATTTGAATTTGAATTTTCAAAAAAACAAACTCAATTCATTCGCATCACAGCCAAAAATATAGCAGAGTGCCCCGAATGGCATAAAGGAGCCGGCGGAAAAGCATGGCTTTTTGTTGATGAAATTATTGTTAATTGATTTGTTAAGCGAATTAAAATTATAACATAGAGCATGAAAGAAGTAATTGCCATTTTTGATATCGGAAAAACAAACAAAAAATTTATATTATTTGATTTAAATTTGTCTTTGGTATATGAAACGCAATCACAATTTACTGAAATTACTGACGATGACGGCGAACCTTGCGATGATATTGAAAGTATTTTAAAATGGATGAATTATCAAATTGAAGAAATCCAAGAGGGCGGGCGATATAAAATTTCTGCTATTAATTTCTCAACTCATGGTGCCGGAGTAATTTATATTGATGAAAAGGGCAAGAGAATTTCGCCACTTTATAATTATCTAAAAAAGATAAAAGGAATTGATTTTGAAGAATTTTATCAAAAGCAAAATGGTAAAAATGAATTTTCCAGAGCAACTGCTTCTCCGGCTTATGGTATGTTAAATTCGGGTTTACAAATTTTGTGGTTTAAAAACAGCAAACCGGAATTGTGGAAATACGTAAAAAACATTTTACATTATCCACAATACCTGAGCTTTACTTTTACCGGGAAAATTACCGCCGATTTCACTTCAGTCGGTGCTCACACCGCAATGTGGAATTACGATCAAATGAATTATCACAAATGGTTGAATGAAGAAAACATCCCAGTTCCACATCCTGATTCCAACACCCAAAATCACTTAATCAGTTTAAATGGAAATCCTGTATTCGTTGGGAGTGGAATGCACGATAGTTCAACTTCTTTAATTCCTTTCTTAAAACAAAATCGAAAACAGGAGTTCGTTTTGGTTTCAAGCGGAACCTGGATACTCAGCATGAATCCTTTTAGCAATGATCCATTAACAATAAATCAGTTAAATAATGATTGTTTGTGCTTTCTGAGCCCTGATAAAAAACAAGTAAAATCAAATATGCAAATGCTTGGTTGGGTTCATGATTTGAATGTGAAAAAATTTAATGAATTCTTTGAAGTTAAGGATGATACATTTAAAAATGTTTTAGTAAATCAAGATATTTGTAAAAAAATATTTAATGAAAACAAACTTGAGTTCTTTAAAAATGGAATACCTGAAAATTATTTAGGAAATCTAAAAACTTTTAATAAAATAAAAAGCTTCGAACTTGCTTATTATCAACTTATGTTTGAATTAACAAGTTTTGTAGCACAAGCAATAAATATGATTCTTGATAGAAATTCTAAATTGAAAGATATTTTTATTACAGGAGGATTTAATAAAAATCAATTATTTACAACTTATCTTTTGTTATTTTTTCCAACTCAAAATATTATAAAGTCAAATATTCAAAACACAAGTGCTCTTGGGGCAGCTATGATGATGGTAGAAACTATATTGAAATGATATTTAGGACTTTTAAAAGTCATTTTAATTTAAAATATAAATTTAGAAAAAATCTGGAAAGTTATGATAGATAATTATCAAGAAAGACGTTTTGAAAGAGTAAAAACAACAATATTTGAAGATTCAACACAAGCTTCTAAGAAAATTGCAAAGGAAATAGCCAAATTAATTAATAAAAATAACAATAAAGGTGAGAAATCAATTCTAGGATTTGCATGTGGGTCAGCACAAATTGGTGTTTATAATGAACTTGTAAGATTACACAAAACCAAAGGTTTAAGTTTTAAAAATGTTATTACATTTAATATTGATGAATACTATCCAATGCAACCAGATACACTTCAAAGTAGGGCAAGGTTTATGAATGAATATTTATTCGATCATATTGATATTGATAGGAGAAATATAAATATTCCAGATGGAAGTATTGAATACAATAAAGTTAGTAAGTATTGTGTTGCTTACGATAAAAAGATTGATGATTTTGGTGGAGTTGATATTCAGTTACTTGGAATTGGACAAACCGGGCATATTGGGTTTAATGAACCAGGATCCTCATTAGATTCAAAAACACGTTTGATAAACCTTGATAATATTACAATTACAGAAGCAGCAAGTGATTTTTTTGATGAAGAAAATGTACCAAGAAAAGCAATAACAATGGGCCTTGCCTCTATCATGAAAGCGAAAAAAATAATACTTCTTTCTTGGGGCGAATCAAAAGCTTCTGTGTTGAAAAAAACTATTGAAGAGAAAATAGATGATAAAATACCGGCTTCATGCCTTCAAAATCATCCTAATGCCGAGATAATTATTGATGAAGCTTCAGCTGCTGAACTTTGCAGACGAAAAACACCATGGATAGTAAGAAGTTGTAATTGGGATAATGAAAGTCTGCTTCGGAAAGCGGTGGTTTGGCTTTGCAATAAAATTGATAAACCTGTCCTTAAATTAACTGATCGTGATTATAATGATTTCGGAATAAGTGATTTACTTGCAAAATTTGAATCAGCTTATAATATTAATATAAAAGTATTTAATGATTTGCAACATACTATTACAGGTTGGCCTGGTGGTAAGCCTAATGCTGATGACAGAGTAAGGCCAGAAAGGAAATTGCCTTATCCGAAAAAAGTACTGGTTTTTAGTCCACATCCTGACGATGATGTGATTAGTATGGGGGGTACTTTATCAAGATTAGTTGACCAGGGACATGAAGTTCATACGGTTTATCAAACCTCAGGGTCAATTGCTGTTTTTGATGATGATGCAATTAAATATATTGATTTTGTCAAGGATTTTAATGAGATAATTGGCCTCAAAGATTCTGTTTCAGAAAACTATATAAGGGATACTATTAATTTTATTAAGAATAAGAAACCAATGCAAGTTGATACTGAAAAAGTTCAGCAAATTAAATCAATAATTAGGAGAGGTGAAGCAAAATCTGCCTGTAGATTTGTGCAAATTCCTTCGAAAAATATTCATTTTCTGAATATGCCATTTTATGAAACAGGAAAAGTAAGAAAAAAAACTATTGGTTTAGATGACACTCAATGTATTGTTAATATCCTTCAAAAAATTAAACCACATCAGATATTTGCCGCCGGGGATCTTAGTGATCCTCACGGAACTCACCAGGTTTGCTTCAAGGTTATACTTTATGCTTTGAATAAGTTGAAAAATGAAGAATGGTTGAAATCATGTAATATATGGCTTTACAGAGGTGCTTGGCAAGAGTGGGATATTGACCAGGTTGATATGGCTGTACCTCTCAGCCCTGATGAAGTTTCAAGAAAAAGAATGGCAATTTTTAAGCATCAATCTCAAAAAGACAGGCCTCTATTCCCGGGAACTGATCCAAGGGAATTCTGGAAAAGAGCAGAAGATAGAAATCACCAAACAGCAATTTTATATGATAAACTTGGAATGGCTGAGTATGAAGCAATAGAAGTTTTTTCAAAGTTTGAAATGTTTACTTAAAGGAAATTTTATATGCTTCATATTTATCCTCAAGAAATAAAAAAATTTCCTACTGTTTTAATTTGGAATACAGTCCGAAATATTGTTCGTAATACTTTGTATAGGTTTTCTATTAGAATCCCTTTTCCATTATCACATATTGTTATATATTTGTTTGTATCAAAATAATTTAAAATGAGAATTAAAAAAATATTTATTGTAATATTAATTCTTCAGAGTTTTTCAACTTTAGCTCAAACAGAAGATTGGCAAAATCAAAAAATTTTTAATGTCAATAAAGAAAAACCTCATGTAAATATTATCCCTTATTCAAACATTGAAAAGGCAAGAAAAGGAGAT
>Ga0207996_1002408_pt1 | contig 11436 bp, 8 predicted proteins | sample AntAceMetag02UKG_FD_184773 | JGI IMG/M metagenome (GOLD analysis project Ga0207996, IMG submission 184773) | Saline lake microbial communities from Ace Lake, Antarctica - Antarctic Ace Lake Metagenome 02UKG (SPAdes) (version 2) | ecosystem: Environmental > Aquatic > Non-marine Saline and Alkaline... | reverse complement strand
ATTATCAAGAGCAGCCGGATACAAAAGCCCAACACCACCTTCGTTACCTGCAGAAGCAACAACAGATACACCAAGATTATACGCATAATTGCATGCATCGTTAATAATGGGAGCCAAAACTGCGTCACCCCAACTTATACTTATTATTTGTGCGCCATTATCAGCAGCATAAACTATAGCTGCGGACACATCATCATCTTCAAGATAGCCGCCAAGTGTCGTGCGGAAACCCGCCCGAAGATTCATGCATTTTGCAAACCATGTAGTGCCGGATACTCCAAGGTGATTGTTGGTTTGAGCAGAAATAATACCTGCTATATGCGTGCCATGCCCGAGGTCGTCTCTCGGATCGTTGTCACGTTCGCGGAAATCTCCCATTGCATCGACAATATCTGTTTCTGTGAAGTCCCAACCCATCCAATCATCAATATATCCATTATGGTCGTCATCGATAAAATTATCAGGAATTTCGCCATGATTGATCCAGATATTCTGCTCGAGATCGGGATGGTCATATTCAATTCCGGAGTCTATGATCGCAATGACAACCTGTCCATTTCCCTTCTCAATCTCCCACGCATTATCTGCATTGATCGCCGGCAGTCCCCACTGTTGATAATAATAAGGATCATTGGGTGTGATTGAAAGCATTTCATTCAAGTAGTTGGGTTGAGTATAAATGATGGAGTCATCTTTTTGTGAAAGATCCTCGAGCGTAGCGAAATCAATTTCTTTTGCGCATGTAAATTTATACACATGCAGATCGGGTTTCTCAATTATCGCTTTGGATGATTGAACTTCGAACCGATCAAGTAAAGAATCGAAGGTATCGATACCTGTCGTGCCGTCTTTGAATACCACTTCCCGCGAGAAACGAGCTATAAGTTCATGAGACGAATAGTGCGGTTTTCCGAAAAGCTGCGAAGCACAAACAAGACACAAAAGGATGAGTGCGATCTTTTTCATTGAACATCCTAAAAGTTATATGAAACAGAAAATCTGTGAGCCGTGCCGATATCATTCTGGTATGGCGTGAAGGCATAGTCAAAGTTAAAATCGTTGAGCTTTATTCCAATTCCAGCAGTGATATTCTGCTCATCATAGTTAATTTTATATCCCAAACGTGAGAATATCATATCAGAAAAACCATATTCAAAACCGAGATTTGCTTTAATGCTTTCTGATGAAAACTTTGCGAGTTCTCCGGAAAAAATGAGTATATTCTGCGCATTTACTTCCCACATATATTGAGAGCCAAGTTTCATTACGGTCGGGAAGGATATACTTTCTTCTTTGAGTTTTGATGATGTTCCGACATTTTGAATGACCATGCCAAAATTAAGCCCTTTTATGAATGAATCATAAATTGCTCCAAGATCAAAACCTAAACCATAGCTTGCATCTGTATCGATCTTCTCATAAATGAATTTCACATTTGCACCCAGCGAAATACTTGGAGTGATCCTTCGCGCGTAGGTGAAACTCGAAACGATATCCTGGGGATGGAATTCTCCGATCGTGTCGCCCTGTGCATCAGTTTTGCTGATCATACCATAGTCGAGATAGGTAAGTCCCAAACCCCAACTGCTTTTGCCATTACGCACTATAAGCGATGCATTCTCAATATTATTATCAAATATGTAGCTGTTATGATTAAAACAGAAATTAGATGAAGGACTGATTTGCACAGCAGCAGGATTTGACCATAGAATACTCGCATCTCCGGGAGAAGCGATAACAGCATCTGCCTTACCGGCATTCCGCGCGCTCAAGCCGATTTTCAGTATCTGAAAGCCGTACTTTTCCGGGGCATCGGCAGCAAAAGAGGTCAGTGTAATAACGAAAACAAAGAGTAACAGTAAGATTATTTTTTTCTTCATAATATATTTTCTATCCTATTTTTTTATATATAAAATCCTCTCATCAAATGCGATAAGAGGATACTTTGGCGAAAAACCAAATGCAATTATGAAAATAACAATCTTATCCTAAGATCTCCTTCTCATTACATTTGCAGATATGAACGACTTCTCTCTTCGGAGACCACTTTCCATCTTCTTTATGTCTATTTCGGATAACTTTAATTGTAGTCATTTCAGTATTACATACTGGACAGACCATCTTTTTCTTACCGGCACTTGCATGAGCTAATTTAGCTGCAAAGGTTCTTACTTTCGGCATTTTCAACTCCTTTTTGGAATGACACATAAGTCCGCTGCACAAGGACTGGTGTCAAGTTTTTCATCGGTGATGATTTATTAACTGAGTTTATATATTTTCTTACGAAAGCTTGGGTTAAAATTATAGATTTTTACAGCTAATTCGCAACAATAAATTTTAAGAATTTCTGGTGCCGATCAGTTTGAACTTTTATAAAGTAAATTCCATTTGAAAGGTCGGATGCTGAGATGTTCACCGTACACTCGCCGGGCTGTGCTATATTTTCAGTGCAAGATTGGACAAGCTGTCCTTTGCAATTATACACAGACAAGCTGACAGCAGTCATTTTCTTGAGCATAAGATGGATTGATAAATTCTCACATACAGGATTCGGCGCGATCGTAATATTGAAATCATCTTCCGGGAAGATGTCATCATTGGAACATAGAACAAGACTATCCAGATAAGCTCTATGTGCGTTAGAAAATGAACAATTATCAAATACACCCCAGTTGATCGACCAGGTCATCAGTCCGCAGAAATCAGGATATCCGGCAGGGTTGGTAAGCTGGTACAATCCCCCAAATGATTCGCCGAGGACAATATAATTAAGCGCTTCATGCACTACAACTGCAGAAGTATAGCCACTACTCGACGCATCCGGGCACGCAGGCAATCCTATTGCGATCTGTTCCGGGAAAAGCGGATCAAAAGGAATGTGCTGTCCGTAGAAATCAACGATGAATCCCCCCAGCAGCATATCAGCCATTGCCACATGAAAATCTGCAGTTGGCGGACAATAAATATTTCCATCCGATCCGTACATCGAGCCGGTATTATAATGCTGAACATATATCATGGAAAGCTCGTTGCGTACTGCATGCAACAGTGGAAGGTACCCGCCATAGACTCCGGCATACGTAAAATATGCCCCCTGGACATATGCAGTTTCGGGTGCCATTGTGAGAATGAAATCATCATTATAGAGGTCGAGGAGTCCCTGCACTGCCTCAATAAGAAATACGATATTCGACGTGGTTGGGAAGCGGTAATCAATATCACCTGCTTCAAGAAAGAGAGAACCACCCTCAAGATCGATATCCATGCCGTCAAACCCATAAGTGTCTATTATTAGGGACATTGATGTGATGAATTCCTGCACGTCTGTGCTATTGTCAAAATGGATAGGTGCAGTTGCACCACCGATGGAGATCAGTACTGCTTTTCCAAGCGATTGAAGAAACTGCACATCATCAATAAAATCCTGAACAATAGGATACATGCCCGAATCAGGTGTGAACTGCATGTTTGTACCAAGAGGAACATCCGGTATGGCAAAGGCAACATCGATCACGTCGTATGCTAATGGAATTTCCTCGAGAAGGAGCGGAGTTGGATTTGGTGATTGCCAGTTATGCCAGTACCCGATAAGGACTTTGTTGGGGATTTCGACTGCGTACATTATGGCACACGAAAATAGTATAAAAAGAAATAATAAAAGAGATATTGTGTTTTGGTATTTAAGTTTCATTTTTGCCCCTAATGTTCTGCAGCTGCCACGGTGAGCGAAGCGATTAGTGGAGCTGCTTGTTAGTGGCATAATTTTTTTTATTCTACCTGTTTAATTTATACTTTTAGAGCTGAATAATAATTTTATTATGAAAACTATGATTCTATTCATCAATCCCCAATATTTTTAAAGCAAAAGCATATTCTTCTGCTCGATTTTCATACCAATCACCTGAACCAAAATGCCCACCAATCATTGCAGTTTTTAGTATATTTACACTTTTCCCTTTTTTAAACTCTCTCAATTTAGCAGTGTACTTTGCTGGTTCCCAATAGTTCAAACGTGGATCATTTAAACTTGTTCTTAAAAACATATTAGGATATTTTACTTCTTGTATATTCTCATAAGGACAGTACGATTTTATATAATCATAGTATTCTTTTTCTTGAGGATTACCAATTTCGTCATAATGATAAATAACACCATCAATTGTTGGATCTAACATCTTATTTAGAAGATCAGCGCCAGAAACATCAGCAATCACAACTTCAAATAAATCAGGTCTCATATTCGAAGATGTCAGCATCAGTTCTCCTCCTGCACTTCCACCACTAGCAATAACACTATTTTTATTTGTGTAATTTTGTTTAATTAAATATTCAGTAGCTGCAATAAAATCATAAGCTCTGTTTTTTCTATTTAAAAGTTTACCATCTAAATACCATTTGTTTCCCAACATTGAACTACCTCTGACATGAGCAATAGCAAATATTACTCCTCTATCTAATAATGGTATCATATTATTATGAAAGCCTGGTTCCATGATAAGACCAAAACAACCATAAGCATAAATATATGCAGGATTTGATCCATCATTTTTTAACTTGTCTTTTCTATATACTATTGATATCGGGACTTTTACTCCATCTTTACTGGGAGCCCATAATCGTTTCGATTCGTATAATGATGGTTCATATAATTTGATTTTTTTCTGCTTAACAAATTCAAGTTTTGATGTTTTTATATTATAATCATAATAAGTATCTGGAGTTGATAAAGAACTGTAACTAACTCTTATTTTATCTGCATCAAATTTAGAATTTATTCCTAATTCAGGTACATTTAATTCTTCAGGGAATTTTATATATTCTATTTTATTTGATGGAAATTTTACAGTTCCAAATCTTTTTAATCCAAGTTTGATATCTTTTTCCGTAAAGATAATAACATCTTCAAAAATAGAAAAATTCCAGTCAATATCAGTATTGTCTCTATGAGGTAATATTTCATTCCAGTTTTCTTCCTCATTATTACCTATTTGAGTTTCGATTAGCTTCCCATTAGGAGTCTTTTCATCACTCATCCAGATATAGAATTTTTCTCCATTAGTCCTTATACAAAGGTTTAATCTTTTTTCTCTTGATATTATAATTTTAAACTTAGAATTTGGTTTATTTGCATCGAGATAATAATATTCTGTTATGTCTTGCTTTTCAGTAAATAGGAAAATGTATTTTTCATTTTTAGATTTTTGTATTTCGACTTCAAACTGTTTATCTTTTTCTTCAAATAGCAATTCATCATCAGTCATATTTCTACCTATAATGTGTTTTTTAACTAAGAAAGGTCTTAACTTTTCACCATCATTTGCAGCATAAAAAAAAGTATTATTGTCATTTGACCATTCAGAATAATTAATGCCTACTGATGTATCTTCAAGTAAATTACCATTCGTAAGATTTAATATTCGTAGTGTATATATTTCTGCTCCCGTTGTATCTACAGTAAAAATCATATATTCTTGATTTGGACTTATTTTCATTAAACCAATATCATAGAACTCATGATCTTTAGCATATAAATTAACATCAAAATAAATCTCTTCCACTGATTCCATCGAACCTTTTTTTCTACAGTAAATCGGATGATCTTTCCCATCTTCATTTCTGTGGTAGTAAAAATATCCATTTCTCTCTTCAGTTTCTAAACTATTTGTCTGTTCTTTTGCTTTTTTTGTTTTAGAAGTTATCTCTTTGTAAATCTTTTCTTTTAACTCTTTGGAAGATTCTAAAATTGAGTTTGCATATCTGTTTTCTTCTTCAAGATATTTTAATACTTCTTTATCTTTTCGAGTATCATCTCTAAGCCAAGCATATTTATCAATTCTTTCATCACCATGGAACGTAGATTTCGTGATGATTTGTTTAGCTATTGGTGGTTGAATTTGTGTCATAGATTTCTCCTCAATTTTACTATAGTTTTCCTTGTTAATTGCACAAGAAAATAAGATTATCAATGTTACTATGAGTAAAATAATTAATTTAATCGGCATTATTTATTTCTTCAAATTTGATTTTTGTTACATCATGCCCATAATGTTTTGCGTGTGCGGCGGGATCGGAACGATCACGCCCGAAAACAAACAACCCAAAGTTTGAATCGGCAGATTCAAACAAAGAGCACTGACTAACTCTACCGACGACACGCTTGTTATATGAATTGAGGAAACATCATAACTTAAAGAAATCATTTCTATGCCTTTTAGGACATTTATATATCCATTTATTTATGATTTGTTCTTCAATTTTTTTTGTTATTCTAAATTCAGAGCCACATTTAGCACAAAGAATGGGTAAGTCTTTAATAGCTTGATCATAAACATCACTCTGACCAGAAGTTAATTTTGACGTTAATACGAAACCTATTGCAGCTCGATTCAGAAAGTTTATATCAATTTTCTCTTTAGGATTCAAGTTTGAATATATTACATAACATACTTGCATTGCATAAAATAATAATGACGGTAAAAGTAAATATAAAGATTCCCATTGGCTATCTTTAGAATAGTTATCTGAAAAGACAAAATTCAAATTCATCTCTTCAGTTTTATAATGTATACAGGAAGTTATTAAATGGTTTGCTTTTTGCCAAGCTGGTTCGAAACTATATTCTTTGGATTTATCATATCTAAGTTCATATATAAAATCAGACGGAATTATTGGTAGATATATTTTTGAGTTTGCCTTTTCAATTATGCTCATCTTTTTTTCTGGAGATATTTTATCTATTGCAAGATCCTTGTAAGATTTATCTGATTTGTATTTTTTTAGAAAATCTTCTGTATCTGCTAACATCCATTCGAGGATAAATAAATTATCTTTTAAAGGTTTTCTTAATAGAGCGTAAGTAACTGACAATTTACCGCTTTCAGATGCTTTTAAAGCTGTGTAAACAAATTGTAAAAAATCAGATAACACTGCAACATAGATTTGTTTCAAAAACAATAAATCACATTCATCTTCATAACCATTTTCTTTTAAAATGTTTAATAAATCTTCACCACTGTGTCCTTCAATTTTTTCTGCAATATCTGTATCTTTAATATCAAAGCTAATGTGAAAATTACCTTTAGGTTCTCCTTCTTTTATTATTTTTACCAGAGAATCATGCAAAAAAAATACGAACTGATGACTAAATCGGAAACATTCTGGAATCATAAACTTCATATTTAAATTTCCTAAATTCATATAATGTTTGTATTCGCGACATTTTGTCGCGTATACCCCATTTAGATTTTTCAAATTCTTATTCATCTTTTCCTTCAAATTGTTTGTTTAATTCTGTTAAAAAGTTTTCATGAAAAGGAATATGCCAGAAATTTCTGGAAGCAGACCACTTTCGTCCTTCGATCTGTTTTACAAGAGATATGATGCTGTCATTATAAGGGAAAATCAACACTATGCGATTCTTGTTACCGATATTGCATTCTCTCGTTTCAACCTGCATTCAATTTCCCAATTTGAGTATTTTTATTTGTATCTGTTTTAGGCAGGATATTAATGTCAAGTAAAAATGCATAGAAGTAAAGTATGCCTAAATTTCATATTTTCTTGACACTCTCCTGTGTCGTTTGCCAGTTTTGGTTCAAATGAAAAAATAATTCGGATGGAGGTTCATCGCATGATCAGACTTATCCTTGGTGACATAACCAGAATACCAATAATGCAAATAGTGTGCTTTTTAGTCGTTTCCAAAACCGCCCGTCCGAGGTTCATATAATAAAATAACATTTTTAATGTAAGCCACGGACAAGCGAATCCGTGGTTTTTTTGTTTTACCACTCCAGTTCAAAGCCCGGATTCATAATAAAATAGCGGTGCTTTTATGTTAATCAATAAATCCTGTCGCAGGTCAATATGAAAAAATTATATTATTTATGGCAATTCATGAAGGGCAATAGAGCTCTTTACATCATAGCTATATCAGCAATCGGAATAGCAACATTTCTCTCATTCCTCTGGCCCATCGTGCTCCGGATCACTGTAGACTCAATTATCGGTGATAAAGTTCTTGAAGCTCATGGCTGGTTGAAGCCGGTATTTTCCGGTGCCTATAATTTTTTTGGTGGGCACTCCGGACTGGTCGGCAAATTGTGGATTTGTAGTGTAATACTCATTGCTATAACTTTGGTGAGAGGTGTATTTCTCTATTTTAAAGGAAAATGGTCAGCAGTTGCTTCAGAATCCATCGCACAACATATTCGGGATAAGGTCTATGATCATCTACAGCTTTTACCTTATGAATATCATGTGAAATCAAAAACTGGCGATCTTATACAGCGCTGTACTTCAGATGTGGAAACTGTGCGAAGATTTCTCGCGATACAGTTCGTCGAAGTAGGAAGAGCGCTGTTCATGGTAGGATTTGCCCTTTCATTTATGCTGCCGATGAGCGTCCCGATGACGCTGGTTTCTATGGCACTCATTCCCTTTATCTTCGGATTCGCAGTCGTATTCTTCATGAAAGTAAAAAAAGCATTCCAGCTTTCTGATGAATCAGAAGGGAGAATGTCCACAGTACTGCAAGAGAATCTGTCTGGCGTGAGAGTGGTGCGCGCGTTTGTACGTCAGGCGCATGAGATAGGTAAATTTGATGACAAGAACAGTGAATACCGCGATCTTACCTATAGATTGATTTGGCTTCTGGCATGTTATTGGTCGATATCAGATTTTCTGTCTCTCATCCAGATCGCAGCAGTGCTTATTCTTGGAACATTCTGGGCAGCACAGGGAGTAATTTCTCTCGGTACGCTCCTTGCATTCTCAACCTTTGTGGGTATGATGCTCTGGCCTATCAGGCAGATGGGACGAGTGCTCACAGATATGGGTAAGACCATGGTTTCCGTAGGTCGTATCCATGAGATCCTTGATGAGCCGACTGAAGAATTTCATGAAGATGCTGAAATTTCAGTGAAAGGAAAGATCGAATTTAATGATGTGAACTTCGAATACGAAGCCGGAAAACCGATCTTGAAAAATATATCTTTTGCTGTCGAACCAGGACAGACTGTAGCAATTCTCGGACCAACCGGTTCCGGAAAATCATCTCTGGTACATCTTCTTCCCCGCTTATACGATTACACGAGCGGCTCCATCAAAATTGATGGAATTGAGCTGAAGGATATTGATAAGCATGCCATTCGAAAAAATGTCGGGCTCGTGCTTCAGGAACCCTTCCTGTTTTCCCGAACACTCAAAGAGAATATAGGTATCAGCAGAATGGGTTGTGAAGATGACGATGTATTCGATGCAGCGCAGATCGCATCAGTTCATGATGTCATTATGGATTTCCAGAACGGGTATGACACGGCAGTTGGTGAGCGTGGTGTCACATTGTCCGGAGGTCAGAAGCAGAGAGTTGCCATGGCACGAACGTTGGTCATGAACACGCCGATTTTGATATTCGATGACTCGCTCAGTGCAGTCGATACGGAAACAGATGCAGCAATAAGAACTCAGCTGAACAAGAGAGAACAGAAGGCAACGACCTTCATAATCTCCCATCGGCTGACCACGCTTTCTGAAGCGGATATCATACTTGTGCTCGAGCATGGCGAACTCGTGCAGATCGGCTCGCATGAAGAATTGGTTAGCCAGGAAGGATTGTACAGACGCGTCTGGATGATCCAGAATTCTCTGGAAGAAGAGCTGGAAACAGAACTCGAAAAGAATAATATAAAAATCGGCATTGATAAAAAGAAAATTTCTTTGGAAACAGCAAAAAATGGTAACTCATAAAATAGTGTAGGATAATAAAATGAGTGTATTTAAAGAACAGGAATATACAAAGAGATTTGATTTCTCTCTCTGGAAAAAGTTGTACCGTTTCATCAAACCATATAAGAAGAGAATGCTGGTTCTTGCAGTGTTTATGTTTGTACTTGCAGGGGTGGATGTAATACTTCCCCTGATGACCAAATATGCGATCGACCATTTTGTCGTTCCACAGAACACGCACGGCATAGTGGGTTTCGGCATCGTGTACTTTGTGCTCATACTTGTGCAGAGTTTGAATATCTACTTCTTCATTGCTATTGCTGGAAAGATCGAAATGGGCATCTCGTATGATATCCGAAAAAAAGGCTTCGAGCATCTGCAGGAGTTATCTTTCAATTATTATGATAAGACTCCTGTGGGTTGGATCATGACAAGAATGACATCGGACAGCACGCGTCTCGGGGAATTCATTTCCTGGAGTTTGGTCGATATGGTATGGGGTGTTTCACTTATGCTCGGTATTGTATTCGTGATGCTCTTCATGAATTGGAAACTGGCACTTATCACTTTGACTGTTGTACCGGTACTTGTGGTGATAAGTTTGTATTTCCAGAAGAAAATCCTCAAAGCATATAGAAAAGTAAGAAAGATAAACTCACAGATAACCGGAGCATTCAGCGAAGGCATCACAGGAGCAAAGACAACAAAGACACTGGTTCGCGAAGAAGAGAACCTGCTCGAATTCCAGGAGATCACGACCAAAATGAACCACTCCTCGGTCCGAGCTGCGATATTCTCCTCGCTCTATCTGCCTGTCGTACTTACACTTGGAAGCATAGGAACAGGACTTGTGCTTTGGAAAGGTGGCTCAGGGGTGATACTCGGAACGCTATCCTATGGAACGCTTGTCGCATTTATCTCATATACAATTCAATTCTTCGAGCCCCTCCGTGAGATTTCCCGCGTGTTTGCAGAGCTCCAGAATGCACAGGCATCCGCAGAAAGGATCTTTTCCATGATCGATGAGAAACCCGATATTCAGGACACGTCCGAAGTTGTTGATGAATATGGAGATATTACTAAATGCAAGAAAGAAAATTGGCCTGAGATTGACGGGTATATTCATTTCAAAGATGTTTCTTTCGGTTATAAAGACGGAGAATATGTGCTCGATGATTTCAATCTTGAAATAAAAGCAGGTGAAACGATCGCACTTGTCGGTGAAACAGGTTCCGGTAAAAGCACGATAGTTAATCTCGCATGCAGGTTCTACGAACCTACAAAAGGCGAGGTGCTTATTGATGGTGTTGATTATCGGAAAAGATCGCTGCTCTGGCTTCATTCTAATCTTGGATATGTGCTACAGACTCCGCATCTTTTCAGCGGTACGATCAAGGAGAATATTGCGTACGGAAGACTCGATGCAAGCGACAAGGAGATCATCGAAGCAGCAAAATTGGTAAATGCCCACGAGTTCATTTCTCAGCTTGAAAATGGCTACGATTCTGAAGTGGGAGAAGGTGGCGGCTTACTTTCTACCGGTGAGAAGCAGCTTATATCCTTTGCACGAGCGATCTTGACTGATCCGAAAATATTTGTCCTCGATGAAGCGACCTCTTCGGTTGATACGGAAACAGAACAGAAAATTCAGAATGCAATTCATAAAGTGTTGGAAGATCGGACGAGTTTCATTATAGCTCATCGGCTCTC
>Ga0207996_1002405_pt1 | contig 11445 bp, 9 predicted proteins | sample AntAceMetag02UKG_FD_184773 | JGI IMG/M metagenome (GOLD analysis project Ga0207996, IMG submission 184773) | Saline lake microbial communities from Ace Lake, Antarctica - Antarctic Ace Lake Metagenome 02UKG (SPAdes) (version 2) | ecosystem: Environmental > Aquatic > Non-marine Saline and Alkaline... | reverse complement strand
CAGTCATTAGATTACAAAACTCCAGATGAAGTATTCTTTGAGAATCTGAGACTTTTGAGGGCTAGCTAAATGTTAACTTATACAAACGGGATTTTTGTCTGGACAATGGGGTGCACTGTACGTATCTAAGAAGTCAATATCTAAAATAAAGAATCCTGTAGATGATTTTTATGAAAAGGAGAATTAGAATGAAAAAAATTATGCAAAATGATTTAGTTAAAAACTCTAAGATTGGTCTTGGGACTTTCCCATTTTCCGGTGTTTTTTCAGAAATTAATAATGAAATAGTTGAGCAAATTATTTCTAAATTTTTCTCATTAGGTGGTACATATGTTGAAACTGCACCAGTTTATCCAAGAAATAATATTCATTTAGGAAAAATACTGAGCAAATTCCCAAGGGAATCTTTTCAACTAGCTTCAAAATGTGTAACAGGACAAGATGAATCAGGTAACAAATTTAGAAGTGGAAAAAGAGATCATATAATTAGGCAATGTCATATGGAATTAAAAAGATTGAATACATCTTATCTTGATCTACTTCAATCCCATATTGTTGCTGAAGATGCTACAATTGAAGAAACTGCTGAAGCTCTTCAATACTTAAAAGACGAGGGATTTACTAAGGAAATAGGAGTATCAAATGTTTCATTATCTCAATTAAAAGAATTTTCGGAGCATAGTGAAGTTAAATATGTCCAAAATAGATTTTCATTAATTCACCAAAGCCAAAATAGAAGCATTGAAAATTATTGTAAGGAAAATGATATTTGGTTAAATCCATTTCAAGTCATTGAGAGAGGTCTCTTAACATCACATCCTACAAGAGATGGGAAATGGAGAGAAAAAGATTTAAGAAACTCAAAACATGAATATAAAGGTGATGCATTTTTTACTATTAGAAAATGGGTAGAAAACAAGTTGCTGCCAATTGCCAGTAATGAAAATGTTTCTTTAGAATCTCTTATTATAGCCTGGACATGTGTACAACCTCAAGTGAAAATTTGTGTAATTGGTGTAACCAAACCTATTCAATTGGAAAATATATTTGAAAGTATGAGAATAAGCCTTAGTAAGGAAATCATCAATGAAATTAATGCTGCTTATGAATCATTATCATATCAGATTAAGGATAGTTATAATCTAACAATCGAAGAATTTAGGGGATTAAAGTAGATTAAAAATGGATTTTAAAATCATTGATCAAAAAACTTCTGAGGGTCCTATTGTAAAAGAAGGTGATAATGTAGAATTTTATTACAAATTGGCCTTATCTGAAGATAAATTGAATTCAGGAGAATTTTTGGAATCTACATACTCTCCTGATATCCCCATAAGATTAAAACTATCTAAAACAACAATGTTATTAGGTTTATATAAGGGTATGGTTGGAATGAAGTCAGGAGGATCAATAAGAAGGATATTTATTCCACCTGAATTAGGTTATGGAAATAGTGCTTGGCATGAAATACCACCAAATGCAAATCTTGTAATAGAAATTTGTGTGTGTCGCATCATATATGATGAACCTGAAAATTAAACCTAACTCCAATTATTTATTGATAAATGTGTAAATCAAACATCATTTCAAAGTCTGCACATATTGATTCAAGTGTAAAACTTGGAGTTAATAATGTAATAGAAAATAATGTTGTAATTAAAGGAAATGTTATTATTGGTGATAATAATTACTTTGCTTCAGGTACAACAATTGGGGGCGCATCAAGGCAAAGATTAAGACCGGCAAAATGGGATCCTTCTCCAAAGAGTGATGGCCAAATACTTATCGGGAATAACAATCTTTTTTTTGAGAGTGTGAATATCCGTAAAGCAATGATGGAAAAAACAATCATTGAAAACAATGTTTCGATTGGAGCACATACTCATGTAGGACATGACTCCATTATACGATCAAATACAATCATTTCTATTAATATTTCTTTAGGAGGATATACAATTATTGGACATTCGAGCAATATAGGTATGGGAGTGTGCATACATCCAAGATGTGTAATTGGGTCTTATACAATGTGTGGGATGGGAGCAATTATAAAAGGACATGTTTTACCAGCTTTAACAGTATTTGGGGTTCCTGCAAAATCGAAAAAGATAAATAGAATTGGGTTAAAGCGATATGGGTTTTCAGAATCTGAAATCATCAATTTAGACAACATGTATCGTCATAGAGGAAAATATTCTAATACTGAAAAAATTGATTTTAAGGAGTTTTATAGCGACTGTAACAAATGGAAAAAAAACAATTTGAATATTAAATATATTTATTTAGAATTAAAGTCTAATGAATGAGTTAGTAATAATTACAGGTGTAAGACCGCAATATATTAAAGCTGCTACATTAACATATGAATTACAGAAAGCACATGTTAATAAATCAGTAATACATATTATAGATATTGGCCAACATTATTCACCAGAATTATCAAAAAATATAATAAGTGAGTTAAATCTAAAAATTAATTTTAAAATTATTCATAAAAAGAATTCAACAGCTATCCAAATCATTGCCAATTCATTAATTCAAATAGAGAAATATTTAGAAAGCAAACGAATAGCTAATCCTACATTTATTGTCTTGGGTGATGCTAATCCTGCACTTGTTGGTGGAATAGTTGGACTAAAGATGGGAAGTAAGATCGTACATATTGAAGCTGGAGCCAGAAGAAATCCTTACGAACAAGAACATGCTAATTCAAGATTGATTGACAGTATATCTGATTTAAGGTTATGTGTTACTCCAAGAGCAGTTAAAAATCTTGAAATTGAAGGATGTAAAGAAAATTCAATTTTGACTGGCGATATGGCTTGGAGATGGTATAATAATATTTTAAATGAAAAATTTTCTGGAAAAAATGGAATAAAATCAAAAAAAGAGGTATTAGTCTCCATACATAGGACTCAAAATATTAGGAGAGATGTTATCCAGAATATATTTCAGGCACTTGAAAGAACTTCATTAAAAGCGACTTGGATAATACACCCTCGTACGAAAGATTTATTAAAAACGACAATTAGTGGTAAAAATATTAAAACTATAGAACCGTTAACTTTTTTTTCAGTAATCTCAAAACTTTCAGAATGTTCCTTTCTTATCACTGATTCAGGAGGTTTAGCAAGAGAAGCTCATTATTTTAAGAAGCCTGTTTTAATGCGCAGAGATAATAGTGGATGGCCTGAACTAAAAGAACTTGGGGTATTATTAAATATTAAGAACGAAATACCTAACATTATTTCGGGGATACAATGGGCAAAAAAACTTAATAAAAACTATCCAAATGTTACACCGTTTTATTTTGAAGGTGGAATTAATTTAGGTATAAAATCAATAATTGATATTTCAAAAATTAAAAATGAAAGATATGTTTAAAAAAATTCTAAATATTATTTGGTACAATAAGTATATCAAACCTATACTTTTGTTTATTGTAATACTACTTGTAATATTAGACTACTATCAATTATCCATTTTCCCAGTAGGCCCAGTAAATTCAGACGTATTAGGAAGTGTAAGTAATTGGTTTAGTGGTTTAATAACTGCTGTAGCAGTAATAATTGCAACTAAATCCTTGACACTTTCAAATCAAGAAATCATGCGAATGAAAGAGGATGATTCCATCAGTAAATTCAATGATTTAGGCAAAGTATATTCCTGGCTTGAATATAAATTAGATAAGGTTACAAAGGATAAAATTGGAATATCTGTTGTTTTCGTTAATAAGACTGATATTCCAATTTATTCTTGGTCCGTTAATATTTTGAATATTGATGAAGTAGAAATTAATGACTCAGTATTAGGTCCATTAATGCCAGATAAAGCAATTTTCGATCTAGATGTAGTTTCTTCTAAAATTCTATTGAAGTTTCCATCATTACCTTCAGTTCAATTAACGTTTACAAACTCAGATGGAGTTTGTGTAACAAGAGATTATAATGGAAAACTATCTAAAACTTAATCCTTATGACTGAAACTAATATTAATTCTTCCGATAATGAACAACTTAGGATTAAACTCAATTTAGTTTACAATGATATCTATAATGAAATTGGATTTTTGCCAAGCACAAACGTTCCTTATTCCACAAAAACAGGAAGAATAAAACTTTGGGATATTTTTGTGCCGTTAAGGTCTGATATTGAAGTAAATATCGAAATAAAAGAAAATAAACTTTTTAAAATTGAATTAACAACATCAAGTGGCTACCTTTTAGGAGATTGCACAAGTGATAAAGTCAATACTCTTTCAAGTAATATTTCAAAAGATTTCTTACCATTAGTATTCTCAAGAATAGAATCCTTAATAGCTAATAAATCAAGTAAGATACCAGGTCTAAGTTTAAGCTCTAGACCATTAGTTGCATCACCAATATGGACAGATGGAATTAATACAAAGTTAGGAATACTTGAAGTATCATCAGCTTTAAACGTATACAACAAAGTAGTTTTACTAGGCTTACCCGGTAGTGGAAAGAGTACAATTGCAAAAACCATTGCTTGTTCACATATGGCTGACATAGTTTATCCGAACGATAAGGAAATCAATAATAAAATAGGAATATGGGAAGATAGTAAAAACAAATTAAAACCTATTTTCATTGAAGTCAAACGTTTAGTATCAAGTACTTACTTTCCAGATATTGAATCAGAAATTACCGTCAAACATTACTTCGATTATTTAAAAAATGAAATATTAAATAATGATGTTGATTTATTCAATTACTTCTTAACAGTTTTATCAAATGGAACCGGTATATTAATTTTTGATGGTTTAGATGAAATTACAATATCTGACAAAATCCCTGATGCACTTGATAAAAGGCGGGAACAGATTCAAAACTTGATGCATTCACTTTCAAGACAATTTCCCCATTGTAAAATAATTGTTACATCAAGACCTGCTGGTTATTCTGGATGGACCTTAGAAGGTTTTGATACTATTTATATCAAGCCAGTTAATAATAGTGAGTCTATATCAATTATTAATTCACTATACAAAAGTTTTGGTATTGATATAAAATCAGCGAAAGAGAGGGCTAGTATTCTTTCACAACACCTTAATAGGATACCCAAAAGTTTACGAGAACAACCTTTATTTGTTGTTTTGTTAGCTATGCTATATTTTGACAACCAAAAAAAAGAGTTACCTGTCGAACGTGGAGCACTATTAAAACATTCAATTGAGTTGCTCATAAGTTCTTGGTCTATAAAACGTACCGGTGTAGACGATATTACCGAATTATTAGGATGTGCGGAAGATCAATTAATTGATATACTTGAAGTAATAGCTTTTAAATCATTAGATTCTGAGATTTCTTCATCTTGCATTGACGAACCATATATCCCCAGACATTTAATTCTAGATGAACTTTTTGAATTAGGAGCTTCAGTAAATTTTACTAAAGTACTTTCATATATAAGTGAGAATGCTGGTATATTAACTTCACCCGCCACTAGAAATTATAAATTTGCACATAGATTATTTCAAGAATATTTGGCAGCCTCTTGGTTATCTAAAACTAAAGACTTTGTACAAACAATTATTAGCTTACTCGACAAATCATTTCACACATGGCAGGAAGTTGCTCTACTATTAGCTGATTTATTATCTGACATTAACAGAAAAAGTGACATTTGGGATTTAATTGAATCTCTATCTGAATCGAAAAATTCAGATTTTATTTGGTTATCAGGGAAAATAATAAAAGAACAAAATTTATCTATTGAAAAAAGGAAATCAATCATTGCGATTGCAGATCAATTAAGAAGAAACTTTATCGAAGTATTAGAAAATCAAAAAGTGCCTGTTTTAAAAAGAATTGATATTGCTATTTCCCTAGACATAATAGGAGATTATCGTACAGGTGTTGGATTAAAGGATGAAAATATTCCTGATATTCATTGGTGTGAGATTCCGACCTCAACAGTTATAATAGGTGCAACCCCAGAACAAATCAATATTTTAATAGAGAATGGAGCAGGTGATTGGCACTTCAAAAGAGAAACCCCTGCTTTTGAAATAGAAATTAAGAAATTTAAAATTTCACTTTATCCTATTACTATTATACAATTTCAATCGTTTGTTGAAGACGATGAAGGGTATTATAATGATAGATGGTGGTCTAAAAAGGGAATTGAATGGAGAAACCATAATTCCCCCCCAGTTCCATCAGAATTAAGTTCAAACTGTCCTCAAAATTATGTAACATGGTATGAAAGTAATGCTTTTTGTAATTGGATGAGCTTCAAACTAAAAAAACAAATTAGATTGCCGTCTGAGATTGAATGGGAAGCTAGTGCTAAAAGACACCAAAATACAATTTATCCTTGGGGTAATTCTTTTAAAAATAATTTGGCGAACACCCGAGAATTGGGGCTATATAAGATAATACCAGTAGGTTGTCTTGATAACATAAATGTTTCTGATGGTATAATCGAATTTCCTAAAGAAATGATAGGAAATATTTGGGAATGGTGTAGTACAATTGTTGAAATTATTGATGGAGAAAAATATAATTATCCTTATAACGCAACTGATGGCAGGGAGAATAATGAATCTGAAGAAAATAATATGAGAGCCACTAGAGGGGGATTTTATATGTCAGAATACATAATGACTCGATCTTCATATCGTGGGCGTGATATTGAAGCAGCAAAATTGGCTCGTCAAGGATTTAGAATTGTAATGGAAATCTAGCTAATGATTAACAATATTATTATTGATGATATAAGATTTAAAAGTGTAAAAGGTGGATATATCCATATTCATAAAAGATCTAATAATTCTGGAGTAAAAAAACCTGTTGTCGTTTTTTCTCATGGTTTCATAACAGATGGATTGGAAAATCACCGTATGTTTTTAAGAATTGCTAAGAACCTAAATAATGCTGGCTATTCGGTAGTTTTATATGATAATTTTGGATGTGGTTATAGTGATGGCGAGTACAAAGATTTTAGATTCTCATTTGCAATAAAGGATTATGCTAATGTTGTTAACTGGGCAATTAATAATACAAATTGTAATGGTAAGTGTGTCCTGTTTGGACAAAGTTTAGGTACTGCTGTGATTATTGCTAGTATCGCTTACATAAAGAATGAAATCAATTCAATCATCTTATGGAATTTCTCTGCAGATATTGAAAAAAGATATCCTAAAATATTTGGAGACCAAATTAAACATTCAAACAGTTATTGTATTGAACACAAAGGTTTTTATATCAGTTCTGAATTTTATAATGATGTTATCAAATATGATATTTTCAGATATTTGCCTTATGTGAATAGTCCAATATTGTTTTTAAATTCAGGCAATGACAATATTGGAGATATGAGTCTTTCAGACAAAGCAATCAAACTTGTAAAAAGTAACAAGTTACGAATTGTTATTGAAGGAGCTAATCATTCTTTCAATTGCCAAATTGATAAAGAGGATTTAGCTATTGAAAAAAGTGTTAATTGGATAGAAAAACATTTATAGATCCAGATTGTAGATCAAGCGCTTTTATAATCCCAACAAGCCATTGTAAAAATTTAAATTGCAAAAGAGCTTGCCCTGCCGTACTCTGTGAAGATAAATGACGAAACGCCAACAATGTGTATAAGTCATTGGGCAGTAAGTGGTTATTTTAATATGAATACTTTTAATAAACATATCAGTAGCTTGAAACTGAATGCGTTGAAATGCCCAATACCTCTACACGTGACCGTTGAATAGTTAATTAGAAATGCAAAATTGAGATTGAATCCAGAAAAAAATAGGCATAACACACAGCTCCACTCTCAGATTGAAAGATAAGTAAAAAGAGCGTGTCAGCTGCCAAACGTTAGCAGCAACTAAATCAAACAAAAGATAATCAAGAAATTTCCAAAATAAATATGTATAAGAACAATTAGTAAAACTTGGCGAATAAATAAATCTAATCTATATCTATACTTTCTTCCGAAATAAGTACAGGTGCGTAACTAAAACCATCAGTATCGTATTTATAAAGCATTAATACATCGATTTCCGAACCGGTCCATTCTCCCGGATTTAATACTACAAAAGTTCTAACATCATACTCACTATATTCCGGATCGACCCAGCTTCCGGAATTTGCATACACGCTTGTATAGTTTTGTCCCGAAGGATAAACCATTAGATGAGGATAATGAGAATGCCCAAAAATAATAATTTTATATTGGCTTGTGGATGGATTTATCATGTATTCAGTAATAGGAGCTCCTGAAAGATCAAGTCCATTCCAGATCCCGGTTAGAACATCAATTGGAACAGGAACCTGGTTTACACTTTGAGTTTGCTGCCAAAGATCTTCAATATTTGCAGCATACATATCGTAAGCTTCATTGAAAGAAAAATTATCGTAATAATCATCTAAACCAGTCATTTTCACATTGGGAGAATTCATCTCCGGACATTCCATATTGAAATCAGACAGCACCTTAAGAAAAGCTATATTCCAGGCAGCAAAGAATTCAAATGAACCTTTTGCCGGTATGAATTCACTTGGTTTATAACTATTTTGAGATGCCATTCCTTTAGCATATAAGCGAGTTATAAAATATCCGGGAGGAATCATATGTCCATTATTGACCAGAGGTTGAGGACAATTGAACAGATCATAACGGTGTCCGTGTTCCATGATGATATCATCCAAAGGTGAATATATTCCCAAACCAGCAACATTACCCTCCCAGATGATCCCAGGTATAATTCCTTCAATTATATCTTGAGTTACAAGCATATCATGATTTCCCGGAATGTAAACCAGGTCAATATCATTATGATTTGCAATATCCCTGAATTTATCAAATATAGGCAGATTTACAGGATTATTTGCTATTGCCTGGAAATAATCTTCAGAATTGTGAATTCCAACTAAAGAATCAAAAGGTGCAATATCATAGGGAACCATCCATTCATCCAATAAATCTCCACAGATTACAAGCTGCTTAACCTTAGGATTAATTAAGATAAAATCCAGGAAATCCTCTAAAGCCTGAGCATTACTATTAAATTCGCAGTAATTATTTGTCGTAGCCCTGTTATCTCCCATATGAAGATCGCTAATACAAACTATTGCATTTCTTTGAATAGTGTCTCTGATCGTAGAGCTGTAGCCGGTAAAGTCTATCGGTTTCCCGGTTGTTCTCAGTTCTATGGTTTCATCTTCTTTCAAACTTATACCGTTAATTGATTTCAAGCCCTTAGTAATATTTAATAAATACTTCCAACCATCATGCAGGCTATAATCATCATTAAATTGTAAGGTTACGATCTTTCCTATAACTTCAATATTGTATTCTGCATTTAGAAAACCGGTTTGGTCTGACAAAATTATATTACCTGCAACAGTTTGCTGGTCTATATTCTCATTAAATAACAATTCGATTGATCTTGCTTCATGATCCAGGTGAAAATAAAGGTCGTGTTTCTTGCTCAGTAAGGGAAATGAAAAACTTAGTGTTTCTTCATCCGGTTCTACAGACTTTGAGCAGGAAGATAAAATGAAAATCATACTACTTATCATCAAAATTGTGAGTAATAATACTAGGATTTTTTTTATCAGATTTTTCATAAAAAATATTAACATAGATATCCTCCTAAATGTTCGTGTTAAAGCGTTCTGCAAAATAGAGTGTTTTTGTCATCCTGAGAAATTCTACTTGCTTTTCCATCGAAGGATCTCCGCTTATAATGAGATTCTTCGTTAGAGACTACTTCGAAGAATTCCTCAGAAAGACAGCCTTTTTTCATTTTGCAAAACTCATTTCATATCAAAACTAATCTGTTTTTAGAAAAAAAATAGAATTTATTTTGTCAATTGAATTATCTTGCATATCTTACTCTCGTTCCCACGCTCCCGCTTAGGTTGTTTCAACCGTCTCGGTTGAAACATAAAATTACTTATCGACACCGTCTCGGTGTTTCATAATATTCCGACCGGGACGGTCGTCTCAAACCTGTCCTTCAACCGGGACGGTTGAAGGAACAAGTGGACGTAATAAAATGAAGACTGAAGTGTGAGTTGGGAATGTTGGCTGTACTGAATGTTTTAATATTTTCTAACTCACCCTCGGTCTTCGCTAAGGCTACGCCCCGACAGGTCGGTCCCTCTCTTTATCACAAGAGAGGGATGACTTATTGCTATTTTATCTTCTATTTCTTCTTGCTTTTCTTATGTTCCTTCTCTTTGGAATATCTTTCATTTTTTCTTCAAAAAGAGAAGGACACGCCTACGCAAGCTTCGGCGGTGCAGGCAGCAGTTTACCCTGTGAAATTCAGCTTGCTGAATATTTCTACAAGGGATGAGTTTAATGCATTCTTCCCCTTTTTCCAACAACAAAAAAAGCCCCGACAAAAATCGGGGCTTTTAGTTTTGTATGGCTTACTTCATCAAGATCATTTTCTTAGTTGAAGTATATTTGCCAGCATCCATTTTATAGAAATAAACACCACTGGAAACATTGTAACCATTAGTGTCTTTTCCATCCCAAACCATATTATAGAAGTTAGCACTCAGGTATTCGTTAACCAGAGTTCTAATCTTCTGACCTTTACTATTGAAGATATCGATTCTTACATTACCGGCTTCATGAACAGAGAACTTGATCCTCGTATCCGGATTGAACGGGTTCGGATAGTTACCGTTGAGCTCTGTAACAAGTGGTAAAGGAATACTACCCACATCCACTGTTGCTACTGCCTCATTGGAGAATCCTGACTCCCAACCTCCATCATAGACTGCTTTAACATAATAACTGTAAGTACCGGCTGGTAAGCCTGAATCAAGATAGAATGTAGAGGATGTAGTTCCAATTATCGCCATATCTCGATATACATTATAGAAATCCAAATCTCTAGGTGCAGGTGCATCCCAGGTTAGGAAGACATTGTTCATACCCTGGACTATTGCTGAAAGATTCTGTGGAGGACTAAGAACAATAGTAACTTCTTCTACATTGGATGGATCAGATTCACCACCATCATAAATGGCTGTTACCCAATATTCGTATGTACCACCATTAAGAGCCATGTCATCATAGATTAATTCGTTAGGATTAAGGATTTCTGCAATCTCAACTCCATCACGATAAACCTTGTAACCCTGTAGCAACCTGAGGTCATCAGTTCCTGCTGTATTGGTTTTTCTTCTATGAGTAAAGTTGGGTTCATTAGAAAAATCAGAAATCATCATTGGGTGCATTGAACTAATGATCACTCTTTCATTATTAACCTGAACTCTGCTGTTGCCTATCACCTTACTTTTCATAGTACGGTTGGAAGCAACATTATCACCACCACTGATGAGTTGCAGAGCCATATCAGTAGCTCCATCAAAGGCCCATGCACTTCCTGGTACTGTGGTTGACCATGCTTGACCAAGGATACCATTCACAGGATCGAGATTACCGGTTTCCCAGAAGTAAGTAT
>Ga0207996_1002403_pt1 | contig 11448 bp, 6 predicted proteins | sample AntAceMetag02UKG_FD_184773 | JGI IMG/M metagenome (GOLD analysis project Ga0207996, IMG submission 184773) | Saline lake microbial communities from Ace Lake, Antarctica - Antarctic Ace Lake Metagenome 02UKG (SPAdes) (version 2) | ecosystem: Environmental > Aquatic > Non-marine Saline and Alkaline... | reverse complement strand
ACCAAGATAGATACCTCCATTATCCATGTAAAAGAATTGTGAGGCATTGTAATTAAGTTGATACTCTCCAACTCCACTATCTCCAGATGATATTTCAGTTACTTCCAGATGTAATATATCCGTATCGTTCCAGGTGGAAAACTGACCACAATTTACTTTAACCATTGAACCAAAAGCTGGATAATAACAATCGGTATCATTTTCAGTCAATATTACAACAGGATCAGCCAACAAGAGCCAGGCTTGAAATGTAATATCGCCTGCTGCAGGAATTTCATTTAATGAATTCCTGATCTCCATATACATTGGATGTGGTCCATCGCAATACAAGGATGCAATTAAAATTAATAAAGATATCAGTATTATTCTCTTTTTCATAATAGCTCCTCGACCCTTAAAAGTGATTTAAGAGTGATAATTTTATATAACAAATATTTTTTCTCTAATCCATTTCTGTCAATAAATTTCCCAATTTCTCGTAAAATAACACCGGAGACTGTTCACCCCCCCCAACCAAGACCTTGCAACGGTGTTCATACCTTCACAATGGTTGATCAGTAAATATAAGCGTATAAATATAATCAAATCGCTCATTTAGTGCTCATAACGGTCACCCATTGCGAAGGTGCAAGACATTCGCAGGGTTTCAGTCTATATTTTCTGCCAGAAAGTTACTTGGGCAATCTGGTATTTATATGATCTGCTGTTACTTCTCAGCAGAAGGGGAATATCCACCGGATCCTGCAATTCCTGGAATTCGGTTTTGAGAATTTCTCTTAATGCCTCAATGGAATAATAGGGTTCACCATCTTTTCTGAATCCACCTAATTGTTTTTCCTTTTTAGTAAATTCTTCTGACCAGTTATAGGTAGAAGAAATTATCAGATAACCATCTGAATTAATTCTTTTGGCAATAAGCTCCAGGAAATTCTGAGGGTCATATATTTTTTCGAGGATATTCTGAGCGATAATACAATCATAATTATTGAATTTTACTGCCAGATTAGAAGCATCAGCCTGCCAGAATTCGACTTTATCCACGACATCAGTCAAACCAAAATCAGCCAGATCGGCTTCTTTGAAGGAAGTGATCTCACCCTCTTCAAGGAGCAGATATTTGATCTTCTTCTGGGTTTTCATTCTTTGAGCTACTTTGATCAGACGGGCAGTAAAATCAATCCCGATTACTTTTTCGCTGTACTTAGCCAATTCAAAACTACATCTTCCAGTGCTGCATCCAATATTCAGAACTCGCGTTTTATCCTGTATAAATGGTTTGCATATAGCTGCCAAATTTTGGGAGAAATTCCCGAGCTGAAGTATATCCTCACCATAATCAAGCTCACAGAAAGAAGTGATTTCCTGATCGTCTTCATAAATATCTGTAAATTCTGGTAATTCCTGATAAGATACAACATATCTGAAACCTGCATGCTGAAAGAAATGACGTCGGAAAGCATATCGGCTGTCCCGAGTCGCTTCATTTCCAGTAGAAATCCAGGAACCACCTTTAAATAAATTGTGCCTGCCATCAAAAGTTGGGGTAGAAAAATCATCATAACAGGGATGAACCTTGAATCCAGAAAATCCGGTAATCGGCGTCTCAGTCCATTGCCAGACATTGCCAATTATATCATAAAACTCGTCAAACTTGAAAATATCAACCGGACATGGTGAATGAAAATGCTCAAGATTAATATTACCTGGTGCTTGTTTCCACCTGGGTTGATCCTGCTTTACGTGGTCATCGTATAAAATGTACCATTCCTCTTCTGTAGGCAATCTGACCGGTAAATTCAACTGATCTGCTTTCCAGTTACAGAAAGCTTTCGCTTCCAGGTAATTTACTTCAACTGGCCAGCTCCAGGGTAAGGGAATCTCATGGATCATTAATCTCAGTATCCAGTTATCCTTCTTCTTTAACCAGAATCTGGGATGCTCAGCTTTTGTATATTGTCTCCAGCTCCAGCCTTCATCTGTCCACCATTTCTGAGTTTCATATCCACCTGAATTGATAAACTGCATAAATTCATGATTACTAACAAGATATTTTGCTGCCTGAAATTCATCAACTTTATAGTCATGAGTTCCATATTCATTATCCCAGCCATATAGTGAACTTTCATTAGGTTTTCCCAATTTCACTGTCCTGCCTGATACATTAATCAGAATATTGGATACAGTTTCATGATCAAAAGTGCAAATATGACCCAACCCGTTATCCTGCAATTTTCCCAAAGGTAATTGCCTTATCAGCATAGAAGATGTTTCCAGATGGATTCGCTGGTGTTCAATACCCATCATAAATATCCAGAATGGGCTGTCCCATTTGATTGGTATGATCAGATCCAGTTCACTGATCAAATTATCTACCAGTAAGCGAACCTGTCGTCGATAAGCCATTACCTCAGATAAAGGTGGCCAGTTATAATTTGCTTCATTCAGATCATCCCATGACATCTCATCTACACCAACTGCAAACATTGATTCAAATTCAGGATTCACTCTATTGGATATTATTTTTGCAAGTATTAGTTTATTAATATAGAATACTGCTGTGTGACCGATGTAAAATATCAGTGGGTGTCGTAGGGGATCAGCCCTTTGATAAAATGTATCATCATCTATGATCGTAGTATAAAGTTGCTCATCTATTTCCCAGGTACAATGAAAATACTGACGAATCTGCTCCTTCTTCTCCTCTATGGTTCCTTTATCAAATATTATTGTTTTTGTAATGTATTCCTTCATTATTCACTCCCTGTCTAATATTGTGCTTAAAATATTTCACTTAATAATAAGGTCAAATAATAAAGCAGGTTGAGAAAACTCAACCTGCTTTAATTTTTTTCCCGTAAGTAACTTACCTTAATCAGGTATTACCAGAATAGAATAAAGCTATTTCAGCAATTCTTTTAAAGAATATCCGAGATTATTTTGTCCAATTCCTTCCTGGTAAGCTTTCCCGGGCTTTCAAGACCAAGAATTGTGCATGCACTTTGAGTCGTAAAGCTTGCCCATTGAATAAGCTGTTCCTTGAATTTCTCCAAATTAATTTTTGGACCATTAATAACACGGTAAGAAATCGTGATAGCACAGATATTATTCCAGATCAAATGACTTACCTGATGCAGAAGTTCTTCATCCTTAACCAGTGGTGAAAGGAAAGACGTGAAGAAGTTTTCGATTTCTTCAAATTTCTTGTAAAGTGTGTTCAACGCTGGTTCATAATCGTGTGATACCACGCCAGGAACCATAAAGGCAAATTTGATGTTTTTATCACTAAATGCATAAAGGAAAAGCTTATGAATCATCTTATTAAGTGATTTGGGTGTTGCTTTATCCTTCAAATGTGGATTCATTAACTCAGCAAATTGAAAATGCTTCTCTGCCAATAGACAAATTACTTCACTCCACAACGCTGCCTTGGAACCATAATAATAGTTCACGGCATGGATCGAGCATTTGGCATCATCCACAATATCTTTAATACTGGTTTCATCAAAACCTTTTTCACTGAAATACTTTGTTGCAGACTTCAAAATCTGCGACTTTCTGGGTGACTTTTTCTTACGGCGGTAGCGTATATCTACCATGGCTGTTTCGTAATCATATACTTTTTTCATAATTCAATTTTCGCTAATCTTAAAATTAAGTCAAATGAAATTTTATTTGACCATTAAATTATTCACTAATTGATTTATTTTTTGTACAAAAATGTAACATAAATAAAATGTGAAATCATTTAAATTTGTAACTATTACTATCTTTATATTTCTGTTCTATAAAGTAATACATTTATAGGTAATTTTCTTCTTACCTGACATTTCCTGCAGATAATTCTCAAGTTTGTTAGCCATAATATCTTCTATCATAATGATTACATCAATCTCGGCAGCATAATCTATCTGGTAAATTTCGGCTGACAATTCACTAATATCATACTTAAATTTATCTATAGAATCATATTTTATTTTAGCATGAAAGTACTTGTAATTAACCAATTTTATAAGAGGATATTGGGTAATTGTTTCATCTACTGCCATCCCATAAGCATCTATTAATCCTCTAATTCCAAGTTTTACACCACCAAAATATCTTGTAACAATTGCTACAATATTTGTCATTTCATGCTTTCTTAACATGTTCAGCATAGGTTTGCCTGCTGAGCCAGCAGGTTCTCCTGCATCAGAACTATGAGCGTTTTCACCATTACCTCCCACAATATACGCCCAGCAATTGTGATTAGCTGTCTGATATTCTTTGCTGATTTGATGAATGAATTCCTTTGCTGTGATCAATTTCTCGCAATAATGAAGATGGCAGATAAACCGGGAGCGTTTGATCTTGATCTCATGCTGGACATCTTCTTTAACTGAATAAAAGTAAGTCATATCTAAATTTCAATCTCATTATCATCAATTGCTTTTGTTTCTGAAAATTCCAGCAACTCTCTTAACTGCTCAGAGCTCATATTTTTAATCACATCCTGACCACTTTCAATCAGATTATTGAACATCTCTCTTTTTACCTGCTGCAATTGAAGTATCTTTTCCTCAATTGTTCCTCTTGTGATCGTCTTATAAACCATAACTTTTTGAGTCTGACCAATGCGATGAGCTCTATCAATTGCCTGATTTTCTCCCATAGGATTCCACCAGGGATCCGTGATAATAACCATATCCGCTGCCGTGAGATTCAAGCCATACCCACCTGTTTTCAAGCTAATCAAAAATACTCTCACTTTACTATTATTATTGAAATTCTCAATAATTTTTTGGCGATCACGAGATGATCCGTCCATGTATTCAAAATTAATTTTATCCTTTTTGAGCATCTTCTTCAAAAGTTGCAGCATACCCACAAATTGTGAAAATACCAGAAGTTTATGACCGGAATCCACAGCGTCATTAATTAACTCAGATAAAAGTTCAAGTTTACCTGAGTAGCTAATATCATCCTTGATATCAGAACTTACCAGCATTGGATGATTGCAGATTTGCCGCATTTTAGTAAGAGCAGCCAGAATATGAATAAAACTCCCCTTAACATTGACTTTTTCAGATAAATAGTCCTGCTTCACTTTGTGTAGAATCTGCAAATATAGTTTTTCCTGCAATGGAGATAATTTACAATAGATTGTCTGCACCTGCTTATCCGGCAATTCAATCAGTACTTGCTCCTTTTTACGTCGCAAAATAAAAGGTGAGATCATTAATTTTACTTTTTCCCGAGCCTGTTGATTATTTTCATCTGAATACATTTCCTTGAATTTTGCCTGAGATGGAAGATAGCCCGGCATCAGGAAATCATATAGGGACCAGATCTCAGAAGTGCTATTTTCCACGGGAGTTCCAGTTAAACAAAGTTTGTTTTTAGTATGTAATTTCTTAATTGCCCGAGTTCTTAAAGCAGATACGTTTTTGATATGCTGTGCTTCATCAAGAATTATATAATCAAAATCCAAGCTAGTGAAATATTCAAGATCACTCGGAATGATCGAATATGAGGCAAGAATGATATTAACACGGATGTTTTCCAGCTGTTTCCGCCGTTCCTTCTGAGTTCCCTCGTATATCAGATATCTTAAAAAAGGACAAAACTTCTCTATCTCTGCAGCCCAATTAAAAAGCAGTGTTTTGGGACATACTACCAGTGAAACCGAGTCTCCAGGTAAATCTGCTAAAACTGATAATGCCTGCAGGGTTTTTCCTAACCCCATATCATCTGCTAAAATCCCAGATAAACCATAATGCTGCAGCATCTTAAGCCAGCGAAATCCAGATTTCTGATAAGTTCTCATGACTGGCTGTAGACTTTGAACGGGTTTTTCAACTTTTTCTGTATGCCTTTGTAGAATATCATTTACCATACTGTTTAAAAAACTGTCACCAAGTATCTGAATTCCATCCGTAACCGTTTGCAACTGGTAAATATAGGTAAGATTATAAACTGATAACTTCCAGGACTCTGAGCGATCCTTGCTGCTACGTTTTATCAGGTTTTCCATCTCATTGAAGGCATCTTTATTTTGAAAGTATAATAATCTGCCATCTTCAACTTTTAGATATTTCTCCCTGGTTCGGAAGAATTTCTTCAACTCAGCATGACTGAAAGTGATGTCCTTGTATTGATATTCTACTTCATATTCAAACCATCTTATATCATCACTTTGTCGTGTTTTAATGATTGGTTGAAGGTTGACCTTATAGATAAATTCCTTTTTTAACTCGTCAGTGAGTATCACTTCCCATCCGGGATCCACATGTTCAAACACGGCTTTTTTAAGTTCATCACGAGCCTGTTGACTACTATAAACCAATTCAGAGTGGCTTTCAAGACGGTTTTCATCAGCATTTGGCAGTTTAAGAAAAAACTGCTTTATCCCAAATTTTATTTGTGGAGGGATATAAAACCAGGTTTCATGACCATCCTGATCAAATCGAGCTAATTGAACTGGAATATTTATTACTGACATGGGAATTGTAATTTCATCTGAATATTTCAATTCTCCTCGAATAATTATACTTTCATTTTCCCTTCGAAGATAAAATGCTATTCGGGGAAAATTATGATAGACTTCCGGCAGATCAATTGAATCATCAAAATCAATATAGCATTTGATCAATCCCAGCTGTCTTGCTACTACTGATGAAAAATATACCAGATCTTCTTTCTGCAATTTGTATCCTTCTGCAAACATGATCCGTGAAATCTCTTCTTTAAAAGGTAATTGCATACCCGCCACTTTGTTTCGCTGAAAAAACCATGTAGTTGGACCTGCATAAACAGCAGACAAGGGTTTAGCAGTTGCTACTTTGCAAATATATTCTCCATCTCCATCTGGATAGACATTGAAATTTAGACGGAAATTATCGTCAGAAAATTCCAAATGCTCACCAGTTTCTTTGATATAGATTTTGCCTTTCAGATTCTGCATCAGGTTAAAAAAATAACGAAAACTATCTTTATATATCGTAAAAAAATTGCCTTTGCGTGAAAAGGAGCATTTGTGCTCTGTCAAAGTTCTAATTAAATCTATCTCCGCCTGAGATAATGCCAGCATCTGCTTGCGAATTGAATCTAAATATTTATTGTCATCTTCTTTTAAAGTTCCTCCACTAACCAGAATTGATATCAATCTGATTTTCATCGGTTGGTATGAAGTGAAATAAAAACGGATTTTATTATGCTGGTTATTATAAATATCTGAAACATCTATCCTCGCATTCAATACAATCTGCTGCCAATATTCATCATATTCCAGTAATTCACTATCATAAGTCTGCACTGCATTGATCATTAATTCCTCAACGGTCATGTTATGATAGGCAAAATCAATGATAGAAAGAAAATGACGACACACAGGTTGCCCACATGTAAAGCACTTCCAGTTACTTATACTTTTATCTTCCAGATCATAAGTTATCTTTAAATTTATAGGGAATAATCGTGCTTTTTCACCTATGGTTTTAAACTCCATGATAACTTTTCCCTGTTCATCAAGGTACTTCTTGAAATCCAGATCAGATCTTATCAGCTTATATACTGAACTTTGATAATACCAGGAATTGGAGTGTTCATGAAATTCCCTGCCAAATAAGCGAGCCATTGCATCTCCTGTAAAAATTTTCTTTTTCACTATAAATGAAAAATCTTTTAGTGAAAAATTTTAAATAGTGTAGCATTGTGGATACTTCTCAGAAGTCAAGTTATATTTTAAAACGTAATACTATTACAATATCAAAATTAATATACCATAATCAATATGGCTTCCCAAATGTTAACAAAGAACTAATAATCTGCCGAGTTTTGCTTAACTCTCTTCTATCTCTTCCTTCTCTTCTAACTCTTCTAACTCTTCTAACTCTTCCTTCTCTTCCTGTGGTTCATTTTCAAGTTTCTGTTCAATTTCAATACTGATCCTATCTTTGCGGAAAATTGGATAGTATCTGGTAATATATTCCATAGTAGTATCTGCAATATCTGGATGTTCATTAATTATCTCAGCAGAAAAACTAAGGTTGATCAACAGTTTATTAAATACTACTGTGACCTCCATAGATGGCTTCTCTCCAATCACATTCTTCAGATATACTGGCAATTCACGGCTGATATTAATTATTCCAGTAACATAATAATAACCTTTATAGCCAATATATGCCAAACCACCAAGACATAGTAGATTGAAGCATCTTTTCCCGAATGACATTGTTCCTCCTTATTGGAAATACAGACGCACCCATATGGATGCGTCTGATATTGTTTAATATCTTACTATCTGATCAAAAGTAACTTATTATTTTCTTGCGAATTACCACTCTTAAGCTGATAGAAATATACTCCAGCAGGTAAAGCGGACCCAGAATTATCATCTCCATTCCAGGTAACATTGTAAGTTCCGGCAGGTTTTTCTCCATCTGCCAGTTCAGCAACTCTTTGACCTTTGATATTATAAATTGCCAGATTGATTTCTGACGCTGTTTCCAGGGTAAAACTAAATTGCATAGGGCTTCTGCTTATTCCCGGGTTAAAGGGATTAGGATATGCCTTTAAATTCTGAATAGTAACGATATTTTCATCATTATCCTGTCCCGTATTAATATCATCTGCACTACGTGGATTCAAGCCATATTCTGAAAATGAGTAATCTACTAATCCAGTAATAGAAATAATTTCATCACCAACATTAAGATCAGGGGATACAACACCAAATCCATCATCTACCTGACACTCTCCACTACCATCATCTACAAACCATTCCTGATAATCATTTGGCAGTACAGACACAGTTACATCACTGACTTTCACCAGTACGCTCTCATAAGCTTCTTCTGAAGCAAGTTCTGAGGTAGAAATCTCTACTGCTGCAGGAAGTGCATTACCGCTTGAAATCACTTCAAAATCTGTAATATCCATCAGTTCCGTAAACCCAAAATATTCTGAAACTTCAGCATTAAATCTCACCATATCACCTGCTATCGGTATATTTACAGTATCATAAACATAAATTCCATTCCAGGCGCCACCATTTGCTGAAGTAATGAAATAATAATCCACATTATATCCTGAACCACTGACAATTCCTTCAACTGTTATTATCTGCCCGGCTAAGGGAGAATCTCCAGAAACATCTTCTGTGTATTGAATATCATATATTGCCGTAACTTCTGGTCCTCCTCCAGTTTCAAAATCACCCATTGCGCGGGGATTTAATCCATATTCATCATAACTATAATCAACTATTCCTGTAATTGACACAAACTGATCATCAACTGCGATAGCAGAAGGTATTGCTCCAAAACCATCATCCACCTGACATGCTCCACTACCATCATCTACAAACCACTCGTTATTATCATTTGGGATTATGGTAACAGATACATCATTAACCTTCACAAGCACGCTTTCATAGGCTTCTGTTGATGCCAGCTCTATTGTTGTGATCTCCACTGGATCAGGGAGTGCATTTCCACTACTGTTAATCACAATTTCTGATATATCTCCTAATTCCGTGAAACCAAAATACTCGCTGATCTCTCCAGTGATAGTTACGTTATCACCCTGAGCAACTTCCACATCATATTGATAAATATAAAGTCCGTTCCAGGCGCCACCGGCTTCGCTGGTGATAAAGAAAAAATTATTGCTCCCAAAACCAAATCCAGAGACAATACCCGAAACCGTTACTACCTGACCAATATAAGGAGAATCTCCTGAAACATCTTCTGTATATTGAATATCATAAATAGTGACTTCCTCGGAAGGTGATAGCAGGAAATCTACACCTGAAGTAGTCTCTTCTTCTTCTACTATCACACCAGTAAGTGTCTGAGGACTATAACCAGCCAGAGAAGCTGTTACATTATAGGTTCCTGGAGGCAATTCCATATCATATTCACCATACTCATCAGGATTTGTAGTATAACCACCTGCGTTAACTACTACATCGTCCAGATTTCCTGTTCCTCCATCAAGTTCAACCACTCCTTCTATATATCCCGGTTCTCCAGCCGCTCCAATGTCCATATTTGATCTTGGATTTAAGCCATATTCATCATAAGAATAATCCACAATACCAATAATAAAAGCATATTCATTTCCTAATGCTGGATCATAGCTGTACATGGCATCATCAGTTTGGCATTCACCGCTGCCATCATCAATATATGCCTGACCATAATCATCAGGATCGACTGTAACTGCCACTTCATTAACCTGCACCAGAACACTTTCATAAGCTTCTGTCATTGCCAGATCAGCCGTAGTGACCACTATCGGGTCAGGCACGGGATTACCAGAAGATAATATATTCACGGCAGTAACATTTGATAATTCAGTGAAGCCAAAATATTCCAATACTTCAGCAGTTACTTCGACTTCATCTCCCAGTTCTACAATATAATCATAATTAAAAACAAATATTCCATGCCATTCTCCACCTTCCGGATCAGAAATGAAGAATCGATTTGCGTTACCTGACACATACCAGTTTATGGCAGTAACAATACCTGTAACGGTTACAGTGCTTCCTTCTAATGGTGAAGCCCCACCCGGGTCTGTTGTGTATTGGATATCATAAACGGTTTCTCCCAAAACCACACTGCTTAATATCAATAACACAATAATAATAATAAATTTCTGCATATCATACCTCCTGATTATTTTTTTATATTCAGCTATAATGCTTTTAGCATCACAAAATTCTGAATTACTAAGTGTCAAGCAAAAGTTAATTTTTATTCTCCTGTCACCATGAGCTGTTCAATTTTTATTAATGATTTTTACCTGAAAGAGAAGATAATTTGCGCCAGATTCCTGTAGGGGCAGACCCGCGTGTCTGCCCCTACCAGTAGATTTGAGTTTCGTGAAGCAAAACATTTGTTATATATTAAAGCTATAACTTAGATTTTTCCGCAATAAAGCCACAGGGAACCCACAGGGAGGGTACCGGTGGTATGCCAGGAGTAAAAGACATGTCATAACATCTTCAAATAAAAAGATCTATGATAAAAGTGGTGGGAAAACCAGAAAATTTCATCAAAAAAGCAGTTATGGAAGTCAAAAAGTTTTTAATCAGAACTAACGAAATTATTATTTAATGCGAATCAATAATGTCAGTTTCAATATTATCAACATTAATATCCCCCACAGGTGCAAATCATTTATGCCGTGTTTATATTTTTCTACAAATAGCAAACCCCTACAACAGAGTAAGAAAATATTCTGCTGTAAAATTACAGTATTTACCTCGTAGAGGTTATCTAATTGTAGTAAAAGTACCCCCTAAAAACCAGCCTTACCTCGTAGAGGTTATTTAATGGTCGATTGGATTATAAATCTCAATAATTTCATCTCATTATAGCAATATAATCCTCCATCTGATCTTTGATACATATCCCTGAAAACAAATTGTTTTGTGCCAGGCTTTGGTAGTGGCAGACCCGC
>Ga0207996_1002392_pt1 | contig 11479 bp, 6 predicted proteins | sample AntAceMetag02UKG_FD_184773 | JGI IMG/M metagenome (GOLD analysis project Ga0207996, IMG submission 184773) | Saline lake microbial communities from Ace Lake, Antarctica - Antarctic Ace Lake Metagenome 02UKG (SPAdes) (version 2) | ecosystem: Environmental > Aquatic > Non-marine Saline and Alkaline... | reverse complement strand
TATTATTTTTAATCAGTTCTGTGAATTTGGTAATACTGTAATTCATTACCACTGCACAGGTAAAGCTTTATCTCATGTTTTCAAAGAAATACAGAAATCTAACCCTAATCTAAAACTCAAAGCATTTACATCAGCTACAGGCTCTGCCGGTACCATTTCTGCAGGAGACTATCTGAAAGAAAATTATAAGGATGTAAAAGTTGTAGCAGTAGAAGCGCTTGAATGTGCAACGCTGCTTTATAATGGTTTTGGCGGACATAATATTCAGGGAATTGGTGATAAACATATACCGTATGTACACAATATAATGAACAATGATGATGTTGCTGCTATTTCAGAGTCTTCAACAGACTCATTGAATCTTCTGTTTAATTCAGAAGAAGGTAAAAAATATTTAAAAGCGCATAAAGGTCTTTCAGATGTTGATATTAAAAATCTTTCTCTGCTGGGATTGTCTTCTATAGGTAACATGCTTGCTGCTATTAAAACGGCTAAATATCATAATATGGGTAAAGATGATGTTATTGTAACTGTTGCAACTGATCCTGCTTCTATGTATGACACTGAAATGCCAAAACAGAAAGAAAAATATTTTAAAGGAAAATATGATGAATTTGATGCAGCAGAAACTTATGGACAGCACTTGAAAGCTGTTTCTGTTGATCACTTCGAAGAATTAACAAAAATTGGCAAAGAAAGAATTTTCAACTTAGGTTATTACACATGGGTTGAACAACAAGGTGTTGAAATAGAAGATTTTGTTGCACGTAAAGATCAGAGCTTCTGGAGAAACCTGAAAAAATATATTCCTGTTTGGGACAAGCTAATCAAGGAGTTTAATTCTAAAGTTTGCAAATAATCCGGAAGGACAGTGTATAGGAATATGCAGTTTTACTTGTTAATAAGCAAAAAGATTATATAACTCAAAAAATAAAAATATAAAAGCAAGGTTTACCTTGGATGAAAAAAGATTTATCTTTAAAATGTATTGGTTGCGACTCTCTGCCTGATTTCTCAAAAGAACTTATAAATGGTTGTGAGAATCGGACAATTGGTGATTCGAATCATATTCTTGAAAAGCATATTCCATTGTTAGATGGAGTATCAATGGATAGCTATCTGAAGATAAAATCAGATAATGTTAATCCGTTTATTTATTTTAAAGATTTCTTTCTTTCTAAATATATTGCCGAAAAATATAAAGTTGATTTTGAAGGCATTATTCAGAATATCCAGGACAGACTTAATGAAGTTGACGGGGTCGGTTTTCAAATAACACCGTTAACTTCATATAATTCGTTTAGTCATTTTAAGAATAACTTATTTATAAAAGATGAAACAGGTAATGTTGGCGGTTCACATAAAGCACGTCATTTAATGGGAAACATTTTATACATTGAAACATTATTAAAAGCTGGAATTCTAAAAGAAAAACCTAGTCTTTCAATATATAGCTGCGGTAATGCAGCAATCGCCGCTTCAGTAATAGCAAAAGCAGCAGGCTATAAACTTGATGTTTTTATTCCTCCTAATATAAACCGTAAAGTCGTAGATATTTTAGAAAAAAACAATGCTATTATTACGGTTTGTCCAAGACAGGAAAATGAAAGCGGAGATCCATGTTATAATCGCTTCCAGGAATCATTACAAAGCGGAGCTGTTTCCTTCTCCTGCTCAGGGCCTGACAACTGGGCAAATATTGAGGGTGGAGAAACACTGGTTCTTGAACTTATGGTTCAAATGTCAGAAATAGAAAAAAAACTTGATTCAATTGTAATTCAAGTAGGCGGTGGTGCTTTAACCAGTTCCGCTGTACATGCATTGGATACGCTTTATGAACAAAATTTGATCAATTATATTCCAAAAATTTATACTGTTCAGACAGAAGGGTGTTATCCTTTAGCCAGAGCGTACTTTCTACTACTTAAAAAGATGGCAGAAGTGAATGGTTTGAAGTGCAGTCTGAATTTTACAAAGCATAGCAATAAAACTGAGGCAATTGTAGAGAATCAAAAACTGTTACACTATGCCTGCAATTTTATTAAAGAAATTACTGAAATTAAAACTTTTATTAGAGATAATTATAATAAATGTTGTGTGCAAAATGTATTAATGACTGCATGTAAAAAAGAAAATTCTTCGTTTATGTGGAATTGGGAAGAAGAACCTGCGAGCATAGCACATGGAATACTTGATGATATTACATATGACTGGTTTAAATTGGCTCAAGGCATGTTCAAAACGGGTGGAATTCCTGTTGTTGTAGATGAAAATGAACTGCTTGATGCAAATAAAACAGCTAGAGATTTAACTGATATTAATGTTGATCCAACTGGCTCATCGGGTTTTTGCGGTTTGCTGCATTTATTAGGATTAAAGATTATTCCCGAAACAGATAATACAGCTGTATTATTTACCGGAGTTAAACGTTAAATAACTTATTATAGATAATAGATTATTAAATTTTAAGAATAAAGAGGTTAAGAAAATGAGTATTGATTTTAAAGAAATTATGAAAAGAGCAGAAGAATTAAAACCTGAAATGTCCAAGTTTCTTCGTGATATGATTGCAATTCCAAGTGAAAGCTGCCAGGAAAAAGAAGTTGTTTTAAGAATAAAAGAAGAAATGCTTAAAGTTGGATTTGATAGAGTTGATATTGACCCAATGGGAAATGTATTAGGCTATGTCGGAACTGGAAAAACTTTAATAGCAATGGATGCACACATTGATACAGTGGGTGTTGGCGAAATTAAAAATTGGGATTATGATCCATATGAAGGCTATGAAGACGACGAAATAATCATTGGAAGAGGAGCAACAGACCAGGAAGGCGGTATGGCTTCAATGGTTTATGCCGGAAAAATAATTAAAGATTTGAAATTAGATAAAGATTATACACTTCTGATTGTTGGGTCAGTGCAGGAAGAGGACTGTGACGGACTTTGCTGGCAGTACATTATTGAAGAAAGTAAGATTCGTCCTGATTTTGTTGTAAGCACTGAGCCTACTTCATGTGAAATTTACAGAGGACATAGAGGCAGAATGGAAATAAAGGTCGCTACCCATGGCGTAAGCTGTCACGGTTCTGCTCCTGAGCGCGGTGAGAATGCCATTTATAAAATGGGACCTATCATTAATGAACTTAAAGCTCTGAATGAAAATCTTCATTATGATGAATTTTTAGGCAAGGGAACTTTAACAATATCTGAAGTATTTTTTAGTTCACCTTCAAGGTGCGCAGTTGCTGATGGATGTTCAATTTCAGTTGACAGAAGACTTACAGACGGGGAAACATGGGAGAGTGCAATACAGGAAATAAAAAATCTTCCTTCTGTAAAAGCTGCAAATGCTGAAGTGACAATGTATGAATATAAAAAGCCTGCATATACAGGCCTGGTATATCCTACTGAATGTTTCTTTCCTACTTGGGTTTTAGAAGAAAATCACCCTGCATGCCAAACATTAGTTGAGTCATACAAAAAGTTGTTTAATGAAAAACCAGTTGTTGATAAATGGACTTTCTCTACTAATGGTGTTTCAATTATGGGACGTTATGGTATTCCAGTAGTTGGGTTTGGTCCTGGGCACGAAGATCAGGCTCATGCACCAAATGAACGTACTTGGAAAAGTGAATTAGTTAAATGTGCTGCTATGTATGCTGCGATTCCTTCAACTTATACAAAAAACTATAAATAATAATCACTGGAGAATTTCAAAATGAATAAGTCTAAAATAAATGAACTAATTAACATTCTTTCAAAAAAGAATATTAGTGATATGTACCTAAATGATTTTCTGCTTACTTGGGAAAAATCATTTGATGAAATTTCAGGAACTTTTCTGGTTGCTGATATACTAAGAGGTTTGAGAGAAAATAATATTACCTCAAAGATATTTGACAGTGGACTTGGTATTTCTCTTTTTAGAGATAATTCAACAAGAACACGCTTTAGTTTTGCAAGCGCATGTAACTTACTTGGTCTTGAAGTACAGGATTTGGATGAAGGAAAATCACAGGTAGCACATGGCGAAACTGTAAGAGAAACAGCTAACATGATTTCTTTTATGGCTGATGTAATTGGTATTCGCGATGATATGTATATCGGTAAAGGAAATACATACATGAGAGAAGTGGCTAAATCTGTTGAGGAAGGACACAAGGATACTGTTCTGGAACAGAGACCCACGCTTGTAAATCTACAATGTGACATTGATCATCCTACTCAGTCAATGTCTGATGCTCTTCATATAATCAACCATTTTGGTGGTATTGAAAATCTCAAAGGTAAAAAAATTGCTATGACCTGGGCTTATTCTCCTTCATACGGAAAACCTCTTTCAGTTCCACAGGGAATTATTGGTTTGCTTACAAGGTTTGGAATGGATGTTTCACTAGCTCATCCTGAAGGGTATGAAGTGATGCCGGAAGTTGAAAAAGTTGCAGCTAAAAATAGTGCTGACAGTGGTGGTTCTTTTACTAAAACAAATAATATGGCTGATGCTTTTAAAAATGCTGATATTGTATACCCAAAAAGCTGGGCTCCATTTGCTGCTATGGAAAAAAGAACTAATCTCTATGGGAATAGTGATTTTGATGGGATTAATGCTTTGGAAAAAGAACTTCTTTCACAAAATGCAAATCATAAAGACTGGGAATGCACTGAAGAGTTAATGAACACTACAAAAAATGGTAAAGCTTTATATATGCACTGTCTACCTGCAGATATTACTGACGTAAGCTGTAAAGAAGGTGAAGTCGCTGCTTCTGTATTTGATAGATATCGTGTTCCTCTGTATAAAGAAGCAAGCTACAAACCATATATAATTGCTGCTATGATATTTCTTAGCAAAATTAAAAATCCTTCTGGAAAATTAACAGAACTTCTGAATAGTAATAATAGTAGAATTAGATAAGCACTTTATTATACGCATAATCAGAAGAAAGAATAAGCGGTAATGTTATGAATATTTATGAAAAGATATTAGAGTTAAATGATAATGGCGTTCCCGGTGTGTTGGTAACAGTTATTGAAAAAGAAGGACATGGCCCTCAAGTTTCAGGTGCCAAAATGCTGGTAACTCAGAATAAAAAATATTTTGGAACTATAGGTGGCGGGGAATTAGAATTTATTGCACGAAAAGAAGCCGAAAAAATATTTGATACATGTAAAAACATGCATAAAAAATACATTCTTAACGAAAACGATAAAGTTGTCAATGCTGTTAAAACAAACATGGTTTGCGGTGGAGCTATAACTTTATTCTATGAATTCATAGGTTTTGCCCCAAAAGTTTTCATCTTTGGTGCCGGACATATAGGACAGGCTTTGGTTCAATATTTAAAGCCGCTTGGTTATAATTTGACTCTTTTTGACAGTAGAGAAGAATACCAAAATACAGCAGGTGATGTTCCTGTTCACATTATAGATGACTATGATAAATATTTAAGTGAAAATGATTTACCTGATGATAGTTATGTGATGATAATGACCCATTCTCATCAGATAGACTACGCTGTTCTAAAAAAAATATATGAATCTCAACATAACTTGAAGTATATTGGTTTAATTGCTTCAAAAAGAAAAGTTAAATTGATGATGGAGAAATTACAGGAAGATTTAAGTAATACACCAAATTTAGGTATACTTTATACTCCTATTGGTTTAAGTATTGGAGGCACCACTCCGCATGAAATCGCTTTATCCATTGCAGCGGAGGTTCAATCAGTAAAATATGATAAAAATATAAGGACTATTAAGTAGCAGAAAAAATATACATATAGCGAAATGTTTTTCGAAAAACATAAAAAATAGATGAGACTTAAATTTTGTGAATTAACCAAAAACAAAATACCTTCGGTATATATTAGGAGAGAGCGATGTCAGACAAATTTAAGCAAATTTCTATGAAGGAATTAACATCATGGATCTTTAGTGAGCTTCGGGATAAACAATCTATATTTGGTATCCCTGAAGAACTATTTTTTAAGCCTGGTGGAAAAGATGTTTTTAAACTTAAATTATATGGTCAGGATTTAGAAACCCCCTTTGGCGTTGCTGCCGGTCCACATTCACAAATGTCTCAGAATATAATAGTTTCATGGTTGTGTGGAGCAAGGTTTATTGAATTAAAGACTGTGCAAACTTTGGATGAACTTGATGTTTCCAAGCCATGCATTGATATGCTCGATGTAGGTTACAATGTTGAATGGTCTCAGGAGCTTAGACTTGAAGAATCTTTTGATGAATATCTAAGAGCATGGATATTAATCCATGTCCTTCACAAAAAACTTGGATTCCCAGGGAAAACTCCTGGAATGATTTTTAGTATAAGTGTCGGATATAACCTCGAAGGAATTCTAAAGCCCAATGTCCAGGAATTCCTGAGGAAAATGAGAAATGCCGGTGATCTTCTTGAAGTCTATAAAGACGTAGTAACAGAATTTTATCCCGAAATTAGGAGTCTTGATATACCATCTTCTCTTTCTAATAATATCACTCTCTCAACTATGCATGGCTGTCCTCCGGATGAAATTGGGAAAATTGCATCATACTTAATACAGGAAGCAGGCTTTAATACTAATGTAAAACTAAATCCTACACTTCTTGGTCCCGTCGAGTTAAGACGCATCTTAAATGAAGACCTGGGCTACAGAGAAATAACTGTACCTGATTTAGCATTTGAGCATGATTTAAAATACCCTGATGCTGTATTACTGCTTAAAGATCTAATTAAAAAGGCTGATGACAAAGGTGTAGTTTTTGGTGTAAAACTGTCCAATACACTTGAAGTTGAAAACCACCGTACAATTTTCGATAAAAAAGAGAAAATGATGTATCTTTCGGGCAGACCATTACATGCTCTAACAGTCAATCTTGCAAGTAAACTTGCTGTTGAATTTGACGGTCAACTCTTGATGTCTTTTGCTGGAGGAGCAGATTGTTTTAATGTTGCAGACTTGATTCGTTCAGGAATGAAAACCATTACTGTATCATCAGACATTCTTCGCCCGGGAGGTTATACAAGATTACTGCAGTATGTAAAGAACCTTGAAGATGCAATGAAATTATCTGATTCACATAGCATTTCAGAATTCATTTGCAAAACATCTGAAAAGAACCAACAGGAAGATAATGAGCAATATGTAAAATCTGCAGCTTTCTCAAATCTTAAAAAATATGCAGATTCTGTAATTAAGGATCCTCTTTTACTTAGAGATAGTTATGAGAGAAAAAGTACGAATACAAGCAGAAACCTTGAATTGTTTGATTGTATAAAAGCTCCATGTACAGATGAATGTCCTATAAGTCAGAATGTTCCCAAATATATCGAACAGCTTTCAGAGGGTAACATTAAAGCAGCAGCTGAGATAATTAGGCATGACAACGCAATACCAACTATTCTTGGCAGAGCCTGTAATCATCAATGTGAAACAACCTGTACAAGAACACACTACGATGAACCAATTGCCATAAGAGAATTAAAACGTTTTATTATCGATAATGAAAATAAAGTTGCTGGAGCCAATACATCAAAATCACTTAATATCAAAACAGCAATAATTGGCGGTGGTCCTGCCGGGCTGTCTATCGCTTATTTTTTAATTCAGGCAGGTTGTGAAGTTACCATTTATGAGGAACGTGAAAAAGCTGCCGGTATGGTGTCAAAAACTATCCCGGGATATAGAGCTACTGATCAATCAATTGCAAATGACATGAGTTTTATTGAAAACCTAGGTGTTAAATTTAAATATAACTGCAAGGTCGGTCGCGATATAACAATTCAGCAATTAAAAAATTCAAATAATTATGTAGTTGTTGCAGTAGGTGCTCAAAAAGGAATGCCGATAGGCATTGACAATGAAGACTCGAAAGGAGTTCTTGACGGAATTGAATTTCTACATTTAGCGAGAGCAGGTAAAGCAATAGAATTAGGAAAACATGTAGGTGTTATCGGTGCCGGAGATGTTGCTATGGATTGCGCAAGAGTTGCAAAGCGATTATCAAATGGCACTGTTTCTATAATTTATCGTCGTTCAATTGAACAAATGCCTGCTCATAAAGAAGAACTTGAAGGTCTAATTGCAGAAGGGATAGAAATCAAAGAACTTAGTGCCCCCAAAGCTGTCGTCATGGAAAACGGTAAAATTAAAGCGTTGAAATGCACAAAAATGAAATTGGGTGAAATGGACGACTCTGGCAGAAAACGCCCAATAGAAATTCCAAATTCAGATTTTGAAGTGCCACTAGATAATTTAATTACTGCCATTGGACAAATGCCTGATTTTGATTTTCTTAATGAGTTCCCTATAGCGTGTAACAGAAAAGGCTATATCGATGTTAATTCTGCAACAATGGAAACATCGGTTGCAAATATTTATGCACTGGGAGACGCTGTAGAAAAAGGTCCTCAGACAATAGTTAAAGCATGTGGAGACGGCAAGAAAGCAGCTAAAGATATCTTAGCTAAAAATGGGGTGAACTTTGAATTAGAAGCAGATTCTGTTGATAACACAGTTACAAAGAATGACTTCATCAAGAAACGTTCTGTTAGGGAATTCAGGGTAAACGTTCCCGAACTTAAACTTGAAGACAGAAATAATTTTAAAGAAATAGTTCAGACTTTACCTGCTAATGATGCAGAAAGAGAAGCAGCACGCTGTTTAAAATGTGATAAATATTGTGGAACATGTGTAAGTGTCTGTCCAAACAAGGCATTATTTACATACGAAATTAATCCTATTTCAATGAATATACCAAAACTAAACAGCAAAGAAACTGAACTGTTTGAATTGAAACAGAAATATCAGACAGCTGTTTTTACTTCTTTCTGCAATGAATGTGGTAATTGTTCTATCTTCTGCCCGACTGCCGGGAAACCTTATTCAGATAAAGTACGTTTTTATCATGATATCAGTGAATTTGAGGGTCAGTCAGATAATGCTTTTATGGTCTCGAATAAAAATAATTTCTGGTCTATAAAAGCTAAATTCAACGGTGATGTACATGAACTGCAAGAGGGAAAAGTTTTAGAGTGTTCAAATTCAAAAGTTAGCTTGAAGCTTGATAAAAACACTTTCAAACCACAAGATATTTCCATGAACAAGGCTGCTAATGAAGTCGTATCCTTAAAGAATTTTGCTGTTATGTATTCCCTGCTGAATGGGATAAAAAATTCTGTGCCGGAAATTCCGGTTTGTTAATTTGATAGAATTTAAAAATATATTGTTAATATATAGGGATTTGATATGAGAAAACTGCTTATAAAAAATGGAACAGTAGTTACATTGGGAGAAAATAACAGGATAATTCCAAATGGTTATATCTTGATAAAAGATAACATAATCGAAAACTTCGGTAAAGGGATGCCGACTGAAAAAATCACTTCTGATACTGAAGTAATTGATGCTGGCGGAAAACTTATAATGCCGGGATTTATTAATCAGCATATGCATTTTTATTCAACTTTTGCCAGAGGACTATGTCCAAAACAGCCTGCAGCAGCTAATTTTCAGGAAATTTTAGAGCGTTTATGGTGGCCTCTTGATAAAGCACTGAATGAAAATGATATTTATTACAGTACAATTGTTCCGGTGATTAACGGCATTAAAAAAGGTGTTACTACATTTTTTGATCACCATGAAAGTCAGAATTGTCAGTTGGGTTCTCTTGATGTTATAGAGAAGGCGCTTAGAGAAGCTAACGTTAGAGGAAATCTTTCCATGGGTTCTTCTGATAGATATGGCAGAGGCAAAGAGGGGGTAGATGAAAATATCCGCTTTGCAAACAAAATAATAAAATGTATTAATGCTGGAGATGACCTTATTAGTTCTATGTTTGGTTTTCATGCAATGTTTACTGTTGATGACGACACATTGTACGCATCGGCCGAAGCAGCAAAAAACCTGAATTCGGGTTTTCATGTACATGTAGCAGAAGGAGACGTTGACAATAAAGTTAACCTGAAAAAATACAATAAAACTGCAATTCAGCGTTTGTATGACTCTGGCTGTCTTGGAGAAAAAACTACAGCTATTCACTGCATTTATCTTTCAGATAAAGAAATGGAGTTAATTAAAGATACTAATACTCCTGTTGTTCATATTCCTCAGTCAAATATGAATAATGCTGTAGGAGTTGCACCGGTTTTAGAAATGCTGAATAAAGGGATTACAGTAGGACTGGGCACAGATGGAATGAGCCCCGGAGTTCTTGATGATGTGAGAGTGGCAAACATTCTACATAAGCTTAACAGTAATGACCCAAGGGTTTTCTTTGCTGAATCATGTAAACTTCTTTTGGAAAATAATAGTAAAATTGCATCCAGACATTTTTCAAAGAAAATTGGAGTTATAGAAAAAGGTTCTTTTGCTGATGTAATAGTCGTCAGTTATGATCCTCCTACTCCGCTAAATGAGAATACATTTCTTGGTCATTTTCTTTTTGGTATATGTGAGGCTACGGTTGATTCAACTATTGTTAATGGAAAAGTTTTAATGAAAAACGGATGTCTTTTAGGAATAGATGAGGCTGCTATTAATGCCAAAAGTAGAGAACAGTCTGCTGATTTTTGGAAAAGATTTTAAAGATTATTTTTACCACGGAAGACCCGGAAAGAACGGAAAACTCTTTGGTATAGATTTGGTGGTATAAGCAGAGAATAAACTAATTTTTCGAGTATTCTGTGTGTTCAGTGGTTAAAAAAATATAGACCACGGAAGACCCGGAAAGAACGGAAAACTCTTTGGTATAGATTTAGTGGTATAAGCAGAGAATAAACTAATTTTCAGAGTATTCTGTGTGTTCAGTGGTTAAAAAAATATAGACCACGTAAGACTCGGAAAGAACGGAAAGCTTTTTTGGTATAACTTTGGACGAATAAAGTAAAAATAACTAATTTTCCGAGTTTTCCGTATGTTCAGTGGTCAAAAAAGAATATTTACAATATTTAAATAAAGGTGGTAGAAAATGAAAATCATTGATTTTATTAAGCCGAAAACAATTGAAAAAACCTGCTCTCTTCTAGATCAACTGGGATCAGATGCTGTTGTTACTGCAGGTGGAACCGCATTTCAGTTTCATAAAAAAGATACAGAAAAAACAGCTGTAGATATTAATTCCCTGGACCTGGATGGTATAGAAGTCAGAGATAATGAGTTTTGCATTGGTGCATTAACAAAAATTTCTGAAATGCGAAGTTTTTCAAAGAGTGGCTGGGTGCTTAATGAAGTAGCCAAGAAATTTTCTACTCAGCAAATTAGAAACATGTCTACTCTTGGTGGAAATATTGCTCAGATATTTCCATGGTCTGATTTTCCAGTTGCTTTACTTGTCCTTGATGCTGAAATTAACACTGTCAACAGCAAAGGAAGTAAAACCTATAGTGCCGTTGACTTTTTTAAACAACAACCAACAGGGATTCTTAAAAATAAAACTTTAATTACAGATATATGCGTATCTAAGGTGTTAAAATCTTCTG
>Ga0207996_1002391_pt1 | contig 11483 bp, 13 predicted proteins | sample AntAceMetag02UKG_FD_184773 | JGI IMG/M metagenome (GOLD analysis project Ga0207996, IMG submission 184773) | Saline lake microbial communities from Ace Lake, Antarctica - Antarctic Ace Lake Metagenome 02UKG (SPAdes) (version 2) | ecosystem: Environmental > Aquatic > Non-marine Saline and... | reverse complement strand
GCTCAAAGAAGCTTCTAAAAGACTTGCATTAAAAAAGAAACTGGATTAACTTACAACCGTTCTGCTGTCTGAGGGTGGGGGATTTTGACCCGGCCACAGGTGGGGGATTTTCAAGTGGCCATCGGGGATGGTTGAACGCCTTTTTTCCGCAGCCTCGTCTCAGATCAGCCGGTTTAAACATTTCTATTTTCACAACTGTATTTACCAGGACTTAAGAACAGATATGAACGGTGATAATACCATCCCCACCCTTGATTATCTTAAGGCTGAAGAAACAGATTATAAGGTCATTATTGTGGGGGATGCTGAAATGGCCCCTTCCGAATTGACCTGGGCAAACGGTGCAGTCGATTACTGGTATTATAATGATGAACCTGGAATCGTATGGCTGCAACGACTGAAAGACACCTTTCCCGACATTGTCTGGCTGAATCCCCTCCACCGCAAAAGGTGGGACGCAATAAAATCTGTGCGCATGGTACGCGATATTTTTCCCATGTTTGAGCTTACCCTTGAGGGACTTGACGACAGCATCCGGTTTCTTATCAAGGGCAAAGGCAGACTCCATCAGGCAGGGTAAAATCGGTGAAAAGTGAGTATTTTATAAAGTAATTTAAGTATTTTAAATACTTTAGGCATTTCAGTTAATAACTATGGCTCCTGCACAAAATCTATGGGTCAAAAACAATTTCACCACCCGCTTCGCTCGAGCCACAGAGTGCACAGAGAAAAGCAGGGTTTTAAAACAAAAAGTTCGTTCTTATCTTAGCCCTTTGTTGGAACAAAGTGGAAATCCCGCTTTAGCGGGGCGGTAAAATCCTACTTAATTAAATTGGTGTCAAGAACAACCATTACATTCATAATTATAATTATCTATTTTAACTTTGTGTTTTCTAATTAATATTAATAATCTACCCACATATTTTACTAACGAACCATAACTATTAACCCTGGGACGTTAATGGTAAAGTGCTTTGTAACTTCAGGATTTGATTTGACCCGACAAAAGACTTTTACGTTAAGCTCAGATATTCAAAAAACATATTGAAATTCCCTCCTTTTTATATTACTCATACACATATGAAATTTCGCTTGAATAATTATAGTACGTATAGTTATTGCAACTGTTGACTTTTGACTACCCCTGAAATGTTATGCTTATCTAGAGAACTTATTTTTATCACTCAAACAAGAAATCAATGCTACTCGACCCCTTACGCATAAATTAGAGTTTTTCTAAAAGAAGATTCTATTTTAAACTCTAACTTTGACGGCAGTTACCATGGGCAAGACTAAAAGAATTTCAAAACAAACCCAAGTTAATCGATACAAAAAACAACTTAAAAGAAGGGCTAAAACGTTAGCTAAAACGAAAAAAAAGAATTGTCAAAAAGATAACAATCTTCAACTAAATAAAATGAACCAACAGCATACCGACCCTACAGAAAACAATGAGTATCATCAAGAAATAAAGATCATTTTTAAAGAAACTCTTAAAGAATATTCAAAGATAGATACAGCTTGTATTTTTTCCGCATTATTATTAAACCCTTCTTATCAATCAAGTCAATATCGACTTGAAAAAGCCGTTGCGATCTCTCTTTCATTTTGCGAGGGGACTAAAAGGCCTGACAATAACTTGATTAACTTCATCCTTGAAAAATCATTTGAACTCTTTGGCCTCTTGGAAGACCCTGCCGAAGAAGTCTTTATTTCAATAGTGTGGTTTGAAAACGAACAATATAAATTAAGTGCGGGCCTTTGGGAGGGTGGTATTTACAACACACAGATATTTTTGGATTTTATTGATACTGCACCGAAAAATAAAAACTCCACATTTATAAAAAACAGAATACGGACAATACTTAAAGCATCAGATTTAATTATAACGAAAATCGATCTAAAGATTAATGAAGTTGGTGATAAAACCCCTGTTGATACCATAGTACTAGAAGATAGCAACAACCTAAACGAACTTATCGATAGTGTTAAATTGCAACATTTTGATAAATCTAAGTTTTTACCTTGTATAGATATTAATAATCTTTCGGAACTTTACACACAAGAGTTTGGGGCCTCAGATTTAGAGGAATCACCATTTTTTATCAATGGAGAAAGCTGTTCGTTAATATTACCATCTTCAGTTTTAGTTTGTATAAAAAGACAAATTATTAACTTTGTCAGAAATAATTATTCAAATGAGTTGCTCAATTCACTTTTTTTTAATTGTCAGGCCAACAGGCTATATAACACAAGGCTGTTAAGAAAATTTAAAAACGTGCCTATTCAATTTCGCTCAATAAATGGAATTGAGAATTGGATGAGTTCTGACGTTATTTTTGAATTTGATAAAGGGTATTTTTTTCATTTTATTTTTTTAGGGGAAAATCTTTCCACTTTAGACAGTAACTGGTTTAGCGGTTTCACAGAACCTGATGAACATTTATCAAACTACATTGACAAATCAATTAATAAGGTAAAAGATTTTGTAATAGAAAAGAAGGGGGGAGGTAGAGGTTGTACGATAATAGTTCCATGTGGTTTTGGGAAGGGTTTAGCTTTAGGACTTAACTTTAAAAGTGATATTCAATGGATGCTTACGGTAATTCATTCGCATGATTTAGATACTCTAAGCAATGACCCAGATTGCAGCCCTCACAAAGTATGGAGAATAATTGAGTCGTTAGAGCAAATAATTACTATGGGAGTTAGACTGTTAGATTATAATGGGTTTTTTAATACATATGCTTATGCTAAGCAAAACAATTATTGCCTTTTGCCTCACGAGTCATTTAAAGATCCGAGCAACATTCCTTCTAACATTTTTATTGCTTTGCCTTCTAATTCCCAAGTTGATGTAAGAAAACAAGTTTATAAAGACTCAGAGAAACGATTAGTTTATCATCATGAACTCGGCGCCGTTAAAGTTACTAGAGCCTTTGTAGAACCATTCTTTTTAAATAATAACAAATATGACATTTATTGTCTGGAGGAAATAAATCAAAATATTTTTCAATGCATTTATATTCAAGATGATTATGAAATATGGATAGAACAAAAATTAATAGAAAATCATGACTTTCCATTACAATATCAATGTTTTGAGGCAGCTCTTTCCTGGGTACATAAAATATTTACTGTTATTAAAAATTTTGGGTTAGTGTTACCAGATAGTCTACAAGTTTGGAACCTTTCTTTTATTTTTCAAGAAGATACTGACAAACTCAGAGACTGCCCGGAACCAGAAAAAATTCTATCCTGTTTTACAAATACATTTATTAGTCCTGTTTTATATTCGAGTTTTGAAACTGATTTTTTAGATGGTTTAAGATCAGAAAACAACTTTTCAGAACAGGCTCTTATACTCTCACTTGTTAGTTATATCTGTGATTTTAATAAAATTACAGATTATAAAAAGATTCTTAATAAAATAATTGAAAGTCCTGACGCAAAATACATGCATTCGTTTGTGGCAAATAAATATAGAGAATTTTTCATAAAAGACAAAGAAAATCCTATCTATATTGAACAAACAGATGAAAACAATATTAAACTCAACTTGGGTTGGCATTGTAGAAATAGAAGCCAAGGGAATATAATAGAAACCAAAAAAGACTGCAAGAAATATCTTAATGAGTTTGTTGGAAACTTATGGGAACTTATCAGAAAAAAACTAGGGGTTTTAAATAGAGAATTATTAATTAAAAGTCTCCTTAAAAATATGGAGCTTGCTAATCACCAAAAAGAAAGGTGGGAAAGATCTTTTAAAGCAAATTTGGCACTTCATAAAAACAAGGAAAATCTTTATTCTGTGGTAAATGACAAACTTGGACAATTGAATAGAGCGTCTTTATCCTCAAGACTTGTAATAGAAATGGCCATTTGTGAAAGTCCTTTAAGTGGAGGAAAAGAAGCTGGAGTTTTAGATATCCAAGAATTGATTTGTTTAGCCTCAGAAATGCATTATATAGGCGGCGTATCAGAAGCTATTAACTACGATTTGATTGAGCCAAAGTTAGTTATATCCACTTTTGGTGATATTATATTTGATCATGATTTTGAAAACACCATCCTTACTTCTTATGCTTCTAAAATTAACGAATTATCTTTAGCTAATAAAATTCAAGAATATCCAAAAAACTTAGAAGAAAAAGAGCCTGTTAAAACAGTTAACAATCTTTTTGAAGACGATTTTAATAAAGCTTGGATAGGTGAATTTGGTTTTACTCTTGATGATGCCAGAGTATTTATAGACAAATTAGAAGATTACGGGTTAAAGAAAAAAAAACATATTTATCAAGTTTCATATGAAAATCTAGTGGGAATTTTTAATAAAGAACCTATTGAAATTATAGAAAAAATTATAAGTGAGCTAGTTATTTATCCTAGAAACTCTTGGACCGAAATACCACCTCCCTTCAAACCTTCAGATTGGCAACCGTGGAGATTCAGAAGAAGATTCTCATTAAGCTTCCGCCCCCTTGTTCAATTTGATAGTTCAAACTTTTTAGTTTCTCCACAACATGTTCGTGATGCTTTTCATTATTTGGTAAGTAGTTGCCATAGTGCAACGCTAGACGAAAATCACTTTTCAAACCACTTAATGAAAAAATGGATTGGTACTACAAGAGGGGCTAATGGTTTAGCCTTTAATTTAAAGGTTGCAAACAGACTTCAAGAACTTGGTTGGACAGTTAAAAAAGAAATCAAACTTACCGAGATTTTAAACCAAAAGCTTCCAGACTTCGGCGATGTTGATGTTTTTGCTTGGAATAAAAAATTAAATATTGTTGCAGTTATCGAATGTAAAGATTTAGATTATGCTAAAACATTAGGGGAAATTTCACGACAAATATATGATTTTAAAGGACAAAAAACTCGAAAAGGAAAAAAAGACCGGTTACTTAAACATATTGATAGACTTAATATATTAATGGAACATAAAGGACAGCTATCTAAGTTTGTTAACATAAGTTCTGATATAGGCATTAAAGGCTATGTGGTATTTTCAAATACAGTTCCCATGGTCTTTAATGATAATCGTTCATATAAAGATAAAGTCGAATTTTTAACATTTGACCAGCTTGAACAATTAGGTAAGTAAACGGGATAAGCCTGCTCCTAACTTATATAGATGGGGGAAATATAGGGGTCAGGGCTACACTCTTGACAACCTGAAACAAACATACTGTCAGAAGTGTAGCTCTGACCCCTACAAGGAAGGAAAGCAAATGAACATGGCTGGTTCCTTAGCCAATGTGTGCACCTTCTACCAAAAGGATTATAGCTGTCAGCTTGTATCGCAAAGTTGATGTAATTAATAACCCATCAGCGGGAAACCCCATAAGGGCTTGCCTTACTGGATGCTTGAGCCGTGTGACGGGAAACTTTCACGCACGGTTCTTAGGGGGATCGGGGTTGGTAACAACCCCCGGCTACCCGGTACTTCAAAAATAAAATATGAAATACAAAACTAAATCCCTGTTAGAGATAAAAGAGGCTTGTGTAATTCAAGAGGCACTAATCCTAAATTTACTTTCAATAGTAAGCGAAGATTTGGTTGACACAGCATCAATTAATAATGATTACGGTGTATTGAAATCCCGTTTAATGTACATACTCAAGCATTATAAAAAATCTACTGTAAAGCGTGACGCGACTCCAGATGAAATAGCTTATTATTTTTCAATGGCCAGTGATATCTATCCTGAATTGAAGGTCCCAATTCGTGGCAAGATAGATACATTTTTCATCGAAACACTGGAGGTGGCATTAAAGCTTACCAGAAAATATTTGTTGAAAATTGAGCGTGCACAAGTATAACAATGCGCTTTCACAGCCGACCGGGCTACGTCAGCGTTTTTTTAAGCACTGTTGTTTATTAAAGTTTTTAATTTATGAGAAAAGAGAGAAAAGGTCAAGTCTCGTCTTGACTCATGTTAAATCCGGGGACAAATCCGGGAACAGTATACTTAATTAAAAGTAATCCTGAGTATGAAAAAAACAATAAATCTCTAACAAGTCGCTTGAGAACCGACGCGCTTAAAACCGCGCGCGTCTCAGTTCCAGTGTTACTTGCATATGAGAAGGCTATTTCCCTTAATCCTGAATATGTAAATTCCTGAAGGAAAGAAAAAATGACAAGAAGTGTAAATGAACCCAAAGTTTTCGATGATGTTATTGAAAATGGCTTCCATGTTTTCAGCCTTAATCACGCAAATACACCTAACTTCTACCCGAATCAGTTTCCAAAATATCCTGGCGTTAAGCTGAGTTATCTTGTTGTCGGTGATCGTATTACCATCCGAGTCTTTTTTTCTATTGACTCTGGAGAACCTCTTCAAATTGATAGTGGCTTGATTGACCTTGAGGTTGAGCTGATTGAGACAGACCATATTTTCGGGGAAATCATCACAGTACTTCCAAGCCATTTCCCTCTGGAAACCGGAAGTTCTTTGGAAATAACGGAAGATGAAATCCTTTACAAAGTAGGAGCAACGGCACATTGATATTGGGTAATTGTTACGCATAATCAAGTTCCTGCAGGTTTTTGCTTTTCAAACATTCCGGCAGACTTTAATACAAACATGCCGTCCCCACAAAAACAAAGTGTGCCGGACTATTACAGGTTCATTGAAATCTTGAACGACCCGAAAGATCCTGAATATAAAGAAACTATTGAGTGGCTGAAAGGCCACGCCAAAAATTACCACCCATATGAACCGGATGTATTCAAACCTGAAGAAGTGAAATTCTGGAACCCAAAAAAGAGATTTAAAATGGCCTTTTCTGAATAAATCGAAAAATCCAAACGCTTGCAATAAAGGCACATCCGTTTTCTGGTCAAAAAAATATAAACCCTCAAAATGGTCTCTATATAACCCACAAAACCATATTAAGCTCTATATATAGATCAAAAAGCTTGACAAGCTGAATTAAATATATTATATCTGGTCCACAGAAAGATCATTTGACCAGCTTGTGGTCTATATACGAACCAGAGGAAAATAATGCCAAAATCTATCACACGCACCTACTCACGCTATAGCTGCGATGCCGCCACCTTGCTCGGCGCGTTGATCCGCGAAGCACGTAATGAGCGCAAACTTACAACCCAGGAATTGGCTGATCGCGCCGGTATATCCAGAGGAATGCTGCAGCGCATCGAAAAAGGTAACCTCAAATGTGAAATAGGAGCTGTATTCGAAGTGGCAGTCATTGTTGGCGTCAAGCTGTTTGATACCGATGAAAACACCTTGGCAAACTATCTGCATCAAGCCAGAGAAAAGCTGGCACTTCTGCCAAAATCCGTTCGCAAAAAATCAAAAGCGGTGCACGATGACTTCTAAAACAGAAAAGGAAGCCTTTGTCTGGATATGGCTACCGGACGAAACCGAACCTGCTGTGGCCGGACGACTTGAAGTTTATAACAACAACATCCTGTTCAATTATGGTAAAAGCTATCTGGACCGTATCAATGACAGAAAACCCGCGATCGCAATTTATGAACCTGAACTGCCGCTAAAGGCCGGGATACTTTCCCCGCCTGAGGGCCTGACCATGCCCGGCTGTATCAGGGATGCCGCGCCAGATGCGTGGGGTCGGCGTGTCATTATCAACAAAAAATTAGGGTTTAAAGGCACCGGCACTGATACAAACAAGCTGGATGAACTGACCTACCTGCTGGAATCTGGCTCGGACCGGACCGGTGCGCTCGATTTTCAGCGTTCCCCTACAGAATATGTGCCGCGTATCGCAAATAATGTCAGCATGGAAGAATTGATTGAATCTGCTGAACGGGTCGAAAAGGGCATACCCCTTACGCCGGAGTTGGACCAGGCTTTGTTCCATGGCAGCTCTATCGGCGGTGCTCGTCCTAAAGCCTTAATCCAGGACCAGGGCAAAAAATACGTGGCCAAATTTTCATCCGGTACCGATCTATTCAGTGTTGTCAAAGCAGAATTCATCGCTATGCGGTTGGCCCAATTGGCCGGATTGAATGTTGCACCGGTAAAACTGGCCAAAGCGGCTAACAAAGACGTACTCTTAATCGAACGCTTTGACCGCGTGCAAAAAGGCGACAAGTGGGCACGAAAGGCCATGGTCTCCGCTCTTACTATGTTTCGCTTAAATGACATGCTGGCACGGTACGCCAGTTATGAAACATTATCCGAAATTATCCGCCATCGTTTTACCGATCCGAAGCATACGCTGAAAGAGCTGTTCTCTCGACTCGTCTTTAATGTTCTGTGTGGTAATACCGACGATCATGCGCGAAACCATGCGGCGTTTTGGGACGGTAAAACATTGACCCTGACACCCGCTTATGACATTTGCCCGCAAGGCCGCACAGGCAATGAGGCTTCACAGGCCATGCTCATATGCGGCAACAATAATCTAAGCCAGCTTAAAACGTGTCTTGAAGCCGCGCATAACTTCCTTCTTTCCCAGGAAGAAGCCCGTGAAATATTCAGTAATCTTACCGGTGCAATCAAACAGCATTGGGATACGGTCTGTAAAGATGCAGCACTCAGTGAAGTAGACAAGAAACTTCTTTGGAAACGGCAGTTTTTAAATCCCTACTCGATTGAGTTATAGACACTACTTTTATGGCTCTTCAACAGAATCTGTGGGTAAAAAGCAATTTATACCACTGATCCTTTTTAAGACACAAACGGACTGGTTGAAAATAGATGAACGTCCCCTCTAAATCGGGACAAGCTCACATCGAACGTTCAACCCTTCGACCAGGCTCAGGACAGGCATCGAATGATGAATAAAAAAATGAAGAAGCAAACGTATGACCTTGAAGAACGATTGCTTAGCTTTGCGGTACGCATTATTAAATTAGTTGAGCACCTGCCAAGGCCAGACCGGCAATCATGTGGCGGGTCAATTATTACGATCGGGCACATCCCCTTATCCAAACCACGGTGAAGCCCAGGCAGCAGAATCACCAAAGGATTTTATTCATAAGTTGTTGATTCCTATCAAGGAACTCAGAGAAGCCCAGCGTTGGATCCGGTTGATTGAAAAGGTTTCTTTGCTTAAAAATCCGAAACTGCTTAATGAACTTTTGCTGGAAACTGATAAATTAATTAAGATTTTCGTGACAAGCATTAAAACAGCTGAAAAGAAAAAAATAACCATTTGATATCTGTGATTGGTTTTCATTCGACGTTGGACGTTCGATGTTCAATGTTGGATGTTTATCTTTTTAATAAGGTTCTTCAGTAAAAAGCAACGCTGAGAAAAGTCGGCATATTTACATTTACAACCAACTGTTTTAACTTTGGATTCTATAATAAATGCTGAAAAGTTACCCACAGATTTTATTGAAGAAGCACTTTTATAGGGAACGTTGTTGATTTAGTTGATCGGGAATATACCGCCACCACAACGTCCTTTATCTATATGCTCCCTGCTATTTACCTTTACCCGCGCATTCCACACACAAAACACTTCCCGGCATGATCATCAATCTTTTAAAGGGGATCTCTTCACCGCAGTCAACACATAATCCAAAATCCGGATCATCTATGTTCAGAAGAGCGCGTTCAAGCTTTAGCAGCGCGATCTCTGCTTTGCGAAGCGATTCTTCACTCATGCTTTTGCTGTTAATGGCATCCATCCGGGTAATGCGCCCAATCGGACTGTCAAGAGAAACCGGCTTAGCGCCTTCTTTATAAGAAACAATTTTTATCTTTACAGCTTCGATCTCAGTAATGATATACTGCTTAAGTTTCTCATTATCCTCTTTACGCATAATCACTTTCCTGTAAGTGTTTGCTTTTTAAACCTTCCGGCAAACTTTAATACAAACATGCCGGCCCCACAAAAACAAAGTGTGCCGATACGATCCGGCACACTTGAAAAACCATTCACTTAAAACTGTCTTTAACGTCTTGATCTGCGGGATGTTTTCTCTCCCCGTGGTTTTGCCTGGTTGACCTTTATGGCCCGCCCTTTCATCTCGCTTCCATTCAGAGTTTTGATCGCTTTATCTGCGTCTGCATTGCTCGGCATTTCCACAAAACCAAAACCGCTGGACTGTCCTGAATATTTATCTTTTATGACTTTTATACTTTCTATTTCACCAAACGGGGAAAATGCCTCTTTCAAATCCTCTTCACTCACACTAAACGCAAGATTACCAACATACATGTTCATAACATACCCCTTTCTGAGGGTTGATAAAAAAGCACTGTCGAATAACCAACCGCACAAATTAATCGACAGCGGCATGCCAAACTGGCGGCTTTTCAGCTCATTTTGGAACAGTAAAGACTATATAGTAAATAAAAGAAATATGCACCATTTATTCTTCTCAAATTAAATTGTAGAAAAATCTCAAAGATTTTGGCTATTCACCTGTTGGACAAATCATTCATAGACAGCTGTCACAGACCTTAACCAAAGTTACAGCTCTTCCCTTTTTTGCGGAACAAATTCTTTATCATCACAAAAACATTCTCCGGTGGCACAAAATCAGAAATCATGATAAAGACAGAATTAGAAAGAAACCGGCAATTCCATTATTTTTTACCTGTTTTGTCAAAGAGATCAAAAATCATTAAAACCCTAAGCAGGGAAACAGCCTATGATTTTAGAACCCAGATTCACCTGGATACCTCTTGGGGTTGAAGGCGGATTAAATGAAAAAAATCTTTCCGCCCATCTGTTTGCACCCCTTGGATCATCAGACTTTATCTGCATAGATGCGGGAAGTCTTTTTAGCGGGCTACAGGCAGCTGCACAAAATAACTGCTTTCACGATATCTCCTTCCCTTTTGAATCAGAACTTACCCCGGAAGGATTTGTCCTTCACCATAAGATAAAAGCTTTTTTAATAACCCATGCTTACTTAGACCATCTGTCCGGCCTGATTATGGCATCACCAAACGACACGGATAAACCTGTCATCAGTCTTGATGGAACAATTAACGATATAAAGGACCATATCTTTAACTGGCACGCCTGGCCCAATTTCAGTGACATGGGAAAATCCCCGGCACTAAATCAATACAAATACCTCTCTCTACCGCCGGGCAAATCTGAACCGGTTAAGGATACCCGGATGCATGTCACCGCATTCCCCCTGGCGCATGGTCCAAATACCGACTCAACTGCTTTTCTGCTTGAATCCGGAGGCTACTGCCTTCTGTATCTGGGGGATACCGGGCCCGATGAAGTAGAAAAACGCACCACCACTTATGACTTGTGGAAAATCGCTGCACCGCTGATTCGGGAAAACCGACTCCAGGCAATTTTTATTGAAGCCTCTTATGTGGACGAACGACCCGACGAAGAACTCTTTTCCCATTTGACCCCGAAGTGGATCATGAAAGCCTTTCACGAGTTATAACTGAAAGTTGTGTTTGAGAGAAAAGGTGGTGTATCCTTTCCGGGTGGTAACCATCGAATTATCACCCAAGGAAAAAACCTTAAAGGAAAGGAAACACCGTGAAACACGATAACGTAAT
>Ga0207996_1002390_pt1 | contig 11487 bp, 5 predicted proteins | sample AntAceMetag02UKG_FD_184773 | JGI IMG/M metagenome (GOLD analysis project Ga0207996, IMG submission 184773) | Saline lake microbial communities from Ace Lake, Antarctica - Antarctic Ace Lake Metagenome 02UKG (SPAdes) (version 2) | ecosystem: Environmental > Aquatic > Non-marine Saline and Alkaline... | reverse complement strand
AGGTGTCAGCAACTACCCCACCGCCTGCCATGGGATCAAATACCAGATCGTTCTGATCTGAAAAATAATAGAGGATGTGTGCGATCATTTGGGCCGGGATTCGCCCCGGCCAATCGTCACCGAAACGCTTGTCACAAACATTCCAGTACCAATGATCCCATGTCAACAAGCCCCACATAAGTGCTTTAAATCTTTGAAGATCATCTTTGTCTTCCAACGCAATGGACCACACAAGAGGCTCTGCCCAACCATGCTTTTCAGCTACCTGGGCAACTGTGAAGCCTCTCGCTAAATCGCTATTTAGGAGATTTGGCAACGCTGCCATTTTTCCTAAATGGTTATGGATTGTCTTTTGGTCCACCCCCATTCTCTTTGCAATCCTCTCCTGTGGGATGCCGAGGCGGAATGAGAGTAGGCGAGGTCTTAAAACTGAGGCCCAGAGATGTCAACGGCAGGAAATTGACGCTCAGGGACACCAAAAGCGGCAAAGAACGGGAGCATGTATTCATCCCACAGAAAGTGGCTGATAGGCTCAAGGAATATATCAGGGACAAGGGGATTCCACCTGATCGGAAGATTTTTCCTATATGTTACGAGGCTGCCAGGACAATGGTCAAAAAGGCAGGAGACAAAGTTGGTATTCGGTCTAAGGCCACATGATCTCAGGCGGCACGCTGCAATATATGCAAGCCGTTCAGGTGTCCCAATCGAGATCGTCTCAAAAGTGATTTTACGCCACGCGAACCTTTCAACGACCCAGATCTACCTTGGAAAAGTCCCTGACACCGAAGCCATGAGATGGATCGAAAACCTGTACGCTTAAACCAATCAACTCGGGGTGGAGGCCGAAAGGCTTTCACCCTGGCAACACTTTTTACATGAATCTATCTTGCTGATATCAAACCATATTTTGACATCAAAAGCCTGATCGAAATGGCAGATCTCTGAAATTTTAGCTGGTTCTGAATGTTTGAGATATCCTGATGGTACTTCTGGGGTAAAAGAAGCTTGACCTACCTAACCACCACTCTCCCCACCGCTCATCATAGCCATAAAAAGACAATCAAGCTGGATTAAATCAAAAAATCTGCAAAATTTTTAAAAAAATTCTTGGGTTTTGACCGTATCTGTCAAACCCATCTGATATAATGGTCGCGAAAACATGAAATCCGCAATCCAAAATCCAAAATCCAAAATAGGAGGGCCGTATTTGTCAAAACCATCTGTTATCATGAGCCCGTATCACAGCGCAGTCACTGGTTAACCAGCCCGGTTTCCATTGACTTTTAGAGGAGTTAAGTATAAACAACATTCAGCAGTATTCCCGAACCAGATTCCTTCTTTCAACCCCGTGTGGGAAAAAGGACTTGAAATGGTCTACGGTCGCCCTAAAACCCTGTTACTCTAATCAAAAGAGAACGGGGTTTTGTATTTTGCGGCCCCGGGAAAAGCGCATGATAAAAAATGTGGAATCCAAATGCGCAAGATAAACCTGCAAATCCTTATTCTACAATGACCGGCTTGATGAAAATGGTGTGCATCTTCATCACGAAAAAGGAGTCAATGACGGCAGAAGCAACGATAGCCTTTCAAAAACTGTGATTGTAATGTCATGAAAAATTTTGCCAAGAGCGTTCTCAATTATTTTGCAGCCTTCAATGAAACAAGGTTTCGCTTCAGTCGGAAATTACCATATGAATGGTCCGGTGACTTATTTACCCTGGATCTTTCCGTCTTTCCCGGCTTCCAAGCAGCGCTTATTGACGCTGTTGCCACGGGCAGCCCATTGTCTTGCGAAGTTAAAAAAGGGCAATACACAGTAGCCATTGATCCCGATGTCTTCATCACCAACTTGAAAGCGGAATTCTCTGAAGAACTCAATCAAGATTTCTTACAGAATTTAATCAATCAAAATTTTGAACGTCTCAAAGAGGCTCTCCCCGAAGAGGATGAGGCGGAGCTCCATCCCCGCGCTTTTTCAGAAGGACTCCGAGAGTACAACCTGACTTTCCGCCGCCGGTTGCTTCAGCTGCTTACTGAAGTACAAGATCAAAAAATCAAAGAGCTTCAGAATCAGTTTGGGTTTCATAGCATTCCCCCCTCTTCTTTTAATCCTCAACGCGAGGTGCAAAGCTTCTATGATGATCTCAAAAAATTATGCAAAAATTTTGATACGGCTGAGACCTATGTGACTGCTGTGGTTGAGCATATTACAAATCAATCCTTCAGCTACATCATTTTTGATCTTCACCCTATATTGCGGAGCTATATCCAGCTCATTGGCACTCAGTCGTTGTATATGTTTTTTCATGAGATTGAAAAAGGGGAGCGACTGTACCCGCTTTTTGCCGTGGAAATCGGTATACGTGACGGTGAAGATCGGATCATTATCGAAACACCTCGTGACCTCGTCATGCTGAACACTCCCGGCATCAATAATTTCGAGTTTGACACAGTGCTTACCACGCCCCGGGCCTGCCGGTTTGGAGATGCCGCTATCTCTCTCTCTGCGATCGAAAGATTTCTGCAGGCGAAATACACCGTTTCGGAAAGTTTCATGCTTACGCCTCATTTTCGGCCGCTGGTGAAAGATGATCTGCCATCAATTGAGTACAGGGTCGGTATTCAAGCCGTCAAAGAAGAAGATCGGAGGATTCTGGATTATTCAGAATTGATTACGAACCTTGACACCGGCGGCGGGCGTAAGTTTATTGATATGGTCAGCCGGTATGTTGAAGGCAACGTAAAAAACACTTCCGATGAAGTTCAGGATACCTACACCAGGAATTACCCGAGAAAATCAGCGGAGCGCATCGTGCCGCAACGATTGACGGTACCGCTCAGCCTGAACGAAAAGCAAAAAAGGATCCTCACTGCCGTTGAGAACGGTAAAAACGAAATAATCGTGGTCGATGGGCCTCCCGGCACCGGAAAATCATATACCATATGCGCCATTGTGTATCTTGCCAATCAGCTGGACAAGTCCGTAGTTATTACCTCACACAAAAAGCAGGCCCTTGATGTCATCGATCAAGCCCTTACCGATCAGTTCAAAAAATTGCACCCGCGCTCCAAGCCATCCATTCTTCGGCTGGAACGGGCCAAGGGTGCGACGAGCATTAACAACCTGGAAAACACATTATCAAGTCCGGTTATCACTGCAGCAAGGTCGAGGGTCCAGGATTTGAATTACGATGCCGTCGATAAAGACAGAAGCCAGCTTCATGCACAGATTGACAAGGCAAACCGACGGTTCTGGGAAACAGCCGGGAAGTACGATGAGAAAGTTCATAAAACGTTTGAGTGGACTTGTGGCCTGGAAGAAATCATTGAAATTGTACCTGAAGTCGCTGAAATTACTTTTTCAAAACTTCAGGGGAATACCGATATCGACTTTCAAAAGGTCCGCCTTATGGCTGAGCGGTTGCAGGCATCCCAAAGCCAGATATCACTTGAAGCTCTTGCCGTCTTTTTCCAGCGACAGAAAGAGCTTCCCCAGGTGCTGGAAACCTGCGAGCAACTGAACAGAATGTACTCTTCCGTGCCCGTTAATGTGCTGGACAAAATTTCATCCATACCCGGTGGAATCGATGATTTTGAAGAAGTCGTTGTTCAGTTGGCTCAGCATGTTGCCATAGACTCCCCCATACATGAATTGACAGCCATCAACGCCGGGCTTCCGATGCCCCCGGTATTCAGCTGGAATGATATTGCGACCTATGAACAGCTCAAAAATATTCACGAATTTGTCTCTCAGCTGGCAGAGCTGGAGGTAAAATTCTTAGGTAAATTTCTCAAGAACAAAGATATTGTCCAAGTCAAGAAGGAAATTGCCAATGTGTCCGGCCTGGTGTCGGAAGAACTGAACAATGAAGGGACCGCGGTGGTACTCGAAAAGATTGAACAATCTATACAGGCTGTCGATGAGTATCATGCCCGATATCAATTCCTAACCAAAGACTATATTCTCGTAGGCAACCACTCATGCCCCGTCGATGTTATCGCATCAAATACCGCGAAGCTAACAAGTCTTCAGTTTGCGGAGGAAACAGCACTTTTAAGCGCCTTGACCAGCAAAGATTTTACAGATATCTCGCTTGCAGAAATCCAGAAACAACTTGCTGATCTCAAATTGGCCCTCAGCTATCTTGAAATGAACGCCGGTATTCAGACTTTTGCGGAACTTGTCAATCAGGATACAAGAGACCTGCCAAAAGTTTTTGCTGCCATTAAACAGGCTTCAGAGTTCGTCAGCTTATTGGAAAAAGACGACATTACCGCAATCCAGCGCCTTTTCGAACATTTCAAACATTTGCTCGTAGCTCTGGATGTCTCTGCCGATAATATTGGCACCCTGGAAAGACTTGCATCTACACATCCCATTGCTGACAAGGTTTTCCGTTTTATGGATCTGCATGTTGAGCTCTCCAAATATGAAAAGGCGTCGCCGCCGTCTTGCGGTCAGTTTGATGATTTCTTTATTAAATCCCAGAAGCTGCTGGAACATAAAACTGACCGGCGTATGAGCAATCTCCTCAATCACACTGCCGATACTCAGCGCATCCGAAATGCCGTCAATGCAGGGAAAAGGATGTCGCCAAACCAGGCAAAAGTGCTACTTGAAAGTCTCTCCTGTATTATTTCGGAGCCAGGGCTTATTGCCCGGCATTTCCCCATGGAATCCGATATGATTGACCTGCTCATCATCGATGAAGCCTCTCAGGTTTCCATCGCCGAGTCCATTTCTTTGATGCTGCGAGCCAAACAGACAATCGTTTTCGGGGATGAACTGCAGTACGGCGCAGTCGGCGCAGTGAATGTATCCCAGCAATACTCGGCCTACTATTTCAAGGATATCCTTCGTGATTATGCCCTGGACCGCAATCAACCGATTTCAGAGGCAGAGGAAGAACGGCTTATCCGTGAGGCCACAACTGAACCAGGCGAGGACGAGGCCGAATCAAGCGTCTTTATTCCCGTAACCCCTGGGACAAAGGAGTGGCTCAAGACATTCAGCGTTCGCACCTCCACCCTTGCCTTTGCAAAGGCTCTTACCAATTACTCGGAGTCGCTGAATGTCCATTTCCGGAGTTTTCCGGAGATCATCAGCTATTCAAACGAATTCTTTTACAAGGAAAGCCAGATCGAACTCATCACAAACCGGATCAGGACAAAGCCGATCAAAGAAGTCCTGCGTTTCCTGCCTGTTGAGACCAAAGGCGTCTCCGGCCGCAATGTGAACCTTGATGAGGCAGATGCTATTAAGAATGACCTGGGAGAGTTGATTGCAGGAGGCTACAAGGGATCAATCGGGGTGATCTGCTCTTTTCGGGAGCAGGCGGTGCGCATGGGGGAAATTTTTCGGAAAGAACTCCTCATACACCCTGAACTTGTCCGGAACCACCGTTTCAAAATATGGTTTGTAGGAGATGTTCAGGGCGAGGAGCGGGATATCATCTACTACTCCTTTGTCCAGGATAAAAAGCTCGATAATGCCAATCTCAGAACCATTTATCCGGTCATCGGCGGCGCAGCCGATAACATTCGCCGGTTGAGAATGCAGCGTCTTAATGTTGGTTTCAGCCGCGCCAAGGACATCATGGTCTTTGTGCACAGCATGCCGATCGGTGATTACAGCGATACCAGACTGGGGGATGCTCTGCGGCATTATGAAAATGTGCTGAATGCGGCCCATGATCATTATGTTGAGGATGAGAGTGTCTTTGATTCACCGGCCGAAAGAGAACTCTACAGCAGCATAACCCAGACTGGGTTTTTCCAAAAGAATCGTGATAAGTTACGCCTCATCGCCCAGTTTGAGATCGGCAAATACATCAGGGAGGAATATCACCGGAACATCCCGAATTACCGGGTCGATTTTCTGCTGACCATGACGGATGGCGGCAAGGAAAAGTCGCTCATCATCGAGTATGACGGGGTTGAATTTCATACCAAAAACCCTGATGTGGTCACCAGACACAATTTCGATCAGGAATACCTGGAGTATGATATCGAACGGCAGCTGGAGCTGGAAAGCTATGGATATTCCTTTGTCCGGATCAATAAATTCACCCTCACGCCGGAAAAGGGGCAGACAAAGATTGATGTTTTGAACAAACTGCTGGAACAGGCATTTGCGGATTGAAATATATTATTTTTTTTTGCTTGCAAATATGAATCAATCAGATTATTATATAAATAACACACCTGCCATGCCTCTGCCTTTTTGGTATGCACACTTTGGCGGGTTTTTTTATGCCCGGAGGAGCCGGGCATGACCATTTTCAACAAACCGCCTTTTTCCATCTCAGAGCACATCAGCCAATGGATCGGCAGGGGTCTCCTCATCCCTGATCCGGCCCGTGCCCATCGCTATCTATCGGTCATCAGTTATTACCGGCTCAGTGCCTATACCCTCCCTTTTCAAGTGGGATCTCCAGAACATCATTTCAGGGCCGGAACAACTTTTGAGGCTGTGCTGGATCTTTATATCTTCGATCGTCGGCTCCGCCTTCTCATTCTTGATGCCATTGAGCGGATTGAAGTAGCTTTGCGAGCCCGAATGACCAATGTCCTGGCGGAGCACCATGGTTCGCACGCATATTTCAAGAAAGAAATCTTTGATACCCGCTATAATCATGACTGGCTGATTCGGCAGATCCGTAGAAAATGCGATGACAGCCAGGCTGAGACCTTTATCAAACATTACCGGGCAAAATACACTGATCCGGAGCTTCCTCCTATCTGGATGGTGATGGAAATCCTGACCTTCAAAGAAGTTTCTGTTCTTTTTTCTCAGCTGCGTCTGAAAAAGGATAAGCAGGCCATTGCCTCGTTCTGGGGACTGCCGGACACCGTCTTAAAATCCTGGTTCCGGGCCTTGTCCGATTTGCGGAATATCTGTGCCCACCATGCCAGGACCTGGAACCGTGAATTTGGCAGCAGGCCGGTACTGCCCAGGAAAATACCTTCCCCGTGGCCGGATTTCAGTCGTCCACTTGCTGATTCAAGGATTGACCCAGCCAGGCGGCTGTATTTATTTCTTACGGTCATTGAAACTCTCCTGAAAAAAATAAATCCGGGTTCGACCTGGCATAAACGTCTTTTTGACCTCCTTCAGAGTCACCCCAAAGTGAGTAGAGCCCACATGGGAATGCCGGAAGACTGGGCGGAGGCCCCTTTCTGGAGGCTTTCATAGGGTATCGTTATAGGGGATAATGGAATAACTTTTCGACAATTGATGTATTGAAAGGTACCCGTATGGCAGACATAGAACTGACTGAAGACGATCTTGTTACCCTCCAGCGCTGTATCAATGAAGGGCTGGAACCACCACAGGATTTGGCTAAAAAGCTGTTTCCCAGCCTTTACGCCTCATTTGATTTCAAGACGCTTAAAGATTCCAAAATCCCGACCATTGAATACCAGGGCAAACGAAGCGAGGCAGCCATCCTGAATGAGGCGTCCCTCTTCGGAGGTGGCTCCCCGCTTCAGCTGGATCGTTGTTTTGACGGCGGCAAATTGAACAAACATACCACACAGCTGAATTTGTTCAGTGTGGGGGAAAGTGATCCCGACGACAACTGGCAGAATCTCATTGTCCAGGGAGACAATCTCCAGTTTCTGAAAACCTGCTTTCTCAACCAGGACCCGATTATTAAAGATAAGGTCAAGGGTAAGGTCAAACTGGTTTATATTGATCCGCCGTTTGCGACGAAGGGGGATTTTACTTCAAGAGAAGGAGAAGATAGTTATGGGGATAAGGTGGATAGGTCTGAGTTTTTAGAATCCCTTCGCGAAAGGTTTTATTTTTTTAAAGAAATTCTGGCTGATGATGGGAGTATTATCATTCATATGGATCATCGAAAGGGGCACCATAATAAAGTCATAGTTGATGAAATATTTGGTGAATCTAATTTCGCTGGAGAGATTATCTGGAAACGGACGACTTCGCATGCCCAGAAACAGTCTTTTGCAATTGTGCATGATACTCTTTACCATTACCGAATGAATTCTTCATACTTTATTTGGAACCCTCAACATGAGTCCCATTCTGAGGAGTATATTAAGAAATATTACTCGAACATTGACGAACAAGACCGACGTTACACTTTAGATAACCTTACTGCTGCCGGACCTGGTCCGGCTCGATCTTTTTTTGGAAAGAAACTTGAACCACCGCCGGGGACTCATTGGCGATACTCTCAAGAAAATATCAACGATCTCACCAAAAAGGGACTGATCGTAATGACAGCCAATGACCGTCCACGTTTTAAAAGGTATCTTGACACCCTTAAAGGTCGCATTCTTGATGCTCTTTGGATAGATGTTCCTCCTGTAAATTCTCAGGCTCAAGAATCTCATAATTACCCAACCCAAAAACCTGAAGCCCTCCTTGAACGAATCATCCTCGCTTCTAGCAATCCAGGTGATCTGGTTATGGATGTCTTCGCCGGCTCCGGCACCACGGCTGCGGTAGCGGAAAAACTGGGCCGTCGATGGATCGTATGCGATTTCGGCAAACATGCCATATACACAATGCAGAAACGCATGTGTGAGATCTCTGAATCTCGGAAACTTGCCCTAAAAGACAAAAAGAAAAAGATGAAATACGGCCAGCCCCCCAAGCCCTTTTGTGTTGTCTCGGTCGGCGCCTTTGATTTCGGCAAAATCATGAACTTGCGGCAGAACCGCGAAGCCTATACCCGTTTTGTGCTTGGAATCTTCGGCATCACCGAACAGGACGACAGCCTGGCTGCCAAATACCGGGTGAGCAATGTCTGTGCCCTGAAAGACAACAATCCGGTGGAGGTCTTTCCGGTCTGGGATGATGAGTATCTCCAGAATGTCCGGGTGGACAAGGAGTATTTTCAGGATGTCATTGCCCAGTCCGGTGGTAAATTGAAGGGAACCTATTACCTCGTTGCGCCGGAAAACTGTGTGCGGGTGGGAGAGACAGAACTGAAAAACGTCGACGGAGACCCTGTGATTTTCAAAATGCTGACCTTCCCCTACAAGGTGCTGGAAGAGGTATCCCGAAACTTCTCCATCGAAGAACAGCCCAATACCCCGGACAATATCAATAAGCTCATCTCATCAGTCGGTTTCTATTTCAACGAAGAGGTATCGCTGGAGATCGATAAAACAAAGAAAGGGTTGCGGATATCCGACTTTGAAACCACGATCCTGGACAGCGCAGGCAAACGCTTTAAGGGCCTGGAAGGCCTGGCCATGCTGCTCATTGATACAGATTACAGGGAAGATGACGGATTTACCGTTGACGCCGTAATCTATGCCAAGGATATAAAAGGTGGAGAGGCCATCGTGAAAGGTGTTTCAAAAAATACCGCAGCCATTGCCATTGACCGGCACGGCAATGAAAGTCCGATCATACCGGTGTTAGAGGCGTAAAATATGGCACGACTTTCCCTTTCCGAACATACCCTGGATGTGAATATCAGACGTTGTGATATCACCCTTTTTGATTTTTCGGAAGTGGAAGATTATGTTGCGACCCTTGCCGGTGACAGGAAATACCAGTTTGAGGCTATCAAGGAGATCATGGTGTATCTCTGGGGCGGCGCCTACGCTTCAGTTCTGGACCTGGCCCGGGAGAACTACGGGCAGAAAGAGGCCATCCGCAAACGGTTTCTCTCCGAAGCGCATTTTCTCAGCATGCTGCCGCTTCCCCATAAACTTTCCGGCGTCTGCCATCTTGCAACCGGCACCGGAAAATCCTATGTCATGTTTGCCATTGCCCATCTTTCCATCCTGCTTGGCAAGGTGAAGCGGGTACTGGTCCTGGGGCCTTCCTCCACCGTGATCGAGGCGGGGCTTCGTAACAAGTTCAACGAGTATCTGTATGGAGAAAAAGGAGCTGAATTGAAAAAACAGCTTCCCGAGCGCCTTCGCCATAAAGTCGTCAGACTCCTGAACTGCAACGATCCCATTGAGGATGCTTCCATTATCATCGAAAACATCAACGCCATATACAACCGGGATCGCAACTCCATTGGCGATACCCTTTTTAACCATGATGGCGAAGTCCTGGTGTTAAGCGACGAGGTGCATCATGCCTATTCCCACCTTACCTTTTTCGGAGAAACAGTGGGGTATGATTTTGAAGCAGGCGGCGAAGGAGGAGGAGACTCGCGGGATGAACGGCTGTGGATGAAGTTCATCCGTGAAGAACAGGCCATACGCCGTCATATCGGCTTCACCGGCACACCGTATAATAAAAACGAATACTTCCCGGATCTGCTCTGCAATTATTCTATCAAGGATGCCAGTGATGAGAAAATCATCAAACGCATCAACGCTATTCTGAAGACCGAAACCGACGAGGGAGGCAATGAACTAACGCCCAGGCAGCGTTACGAACAGATCCTCTCCACCCATGCGGAGAACAAGGGGAAATATGCTTATCCTGATAAGAACGGCAAGGCTGCTGTAAAACCCATCACCATTTTCATTCATCCGACCCAGGCTGCCGCCCAAAGAAATGCCGACCTCTTTGTCCAGGTCCTTGGTGAAATACTGCCCACAGAAGACCCAGCACTGGCCGGCCAACCGCGCTCGGTCTTGGAGCAGGCTGCCTGGGAACGAGTGATCTGTGTTATCGCTAAACTTGGCGAAGCGGAATACAAACAGAAACTGGATCAGATCGAGGAGACCGACCCCAAACAAATCGGCGGCAAGGTTGAATTTATTTTTGCCGTGAACAAGCTTTCTGAAGGGTGGGATGTGGACAATGTCTTTCAGATTGTTCCGGCTGAGGAGCGGGTGTTTAATTCCAAACTGCTTATTTCCCAGGTCCTGGGGCGGGGGTTGCGGTTGCCGAGGAACGTGAGCCTTGGGGCTATTCAGAATAATTACCCCATGGTGACCATCACCAACCATGACAAATTTGGTCAACATATCCGGGAATTGCTGGATGAGGTGACGGAATGCGAGATGCGTTTTACTTCAAATGCCCTGCATGACCCCGAACAGAAACGGCATAAGCATCACTTCTGTATCTTCAACCTCGAATACCTGCCAACCCAGCGGCTTGAAGAGCGTACACCCGGGGAGCTTGTTGACGATGGCGTCAGGCGGGAGCTTGTCCTAACCCTTTCCGCGGACAAACTCGGCGTGAAAGTCACCTACACTGAAGGAACAAAACATTTTCAACTGACAAAGGAATTTTTCACAGTCGATCAGGTGGTCCTTGAAGTTGAACGCCGCTTCAAAAACAGGGTTTTTGAACGGAAGCATTTTGATTTTGGCGACGGCATTATCCTTGACGATATCCCCGGTCCTGAAGAGATTGAAGCGGTTATTCGGGCGCCCCCTGTGTCAGAATAGTTGTCACCTGACGAGGTGACTGGCCCATGGGAGCCCCCCTCGAGGGGGGCTCCCATGGGCGCGCGAAAAAATCGCCCTTTTTGTTCTCTGTTTTGGGGGCAGAGGAACTTGACATGAGATACCCTGACAGGTTTAAATCAG
>Ga0207996_1002385_pt1 | contig 11528 bp, 8 predicted proteins | sample AntAceMetag02UKG_FD_184773 | JGI IMG/M metagenome (GOLD analysis project Ga0207996, IMG submission 184773) | Saline lake microbial communities from Ace Lake, Antarctica - Antarctic Ace Lake Metagenome 02UKG (SPAdes) (version 2) | ecosystem: Environmental > Aquatic > Non-marine Saline and Alkaline... | reverse complement strand
GTTCTGTGAGGGGTGTTGAAGTCGAAGCATAAGACAGAATAATGTGACACTCTCCAAACCGAAAGGGGAGAGTAACAGGGAACACAAAGCATGTCTAAGTGTGACGGCCATATTATATCTACTCGACCAGAACTCCGCGACTAGACTGCCTGCCTTATATGATGTTGGCTTATTCATTCAGAAAAATATTCATTTTGAAAAAATTACTCTTTCCATAATCCTTTTTCTTAAATGCATGCTTATATCTCCTTCTCATGCAGACATTTAGCAATATCCCTATTGACAAAACCACATTTATAGTTTATAATATGAATATTATGTATATAATGATAAGTAAAACCTTGGGGGTAGGATGTTTAACTTAGTTTTCATCCTATGTCCTGATGTTGTTTTTATAAAAAGAGAACTTTTCTTGTGAGAATGCAAGAAAAGAAAAAGTCTTTGTGTTTAAGAACCAAGAGCAAGAGCTTAGATGCAGAGATGCATTGCATTTTCTTTAAATGAAATGAATTTTTGGGAAAGAATGAAAAGTAAAGTAATACATAAAAAGTTATTCATAAAGATTATCGCCCTTGCGGTAACGATTGTATTTCTGTGCCAAAATGCTACATATGCTCTTGCTCCTTCATACAAAAAAGACATCATGCAAAAAATGCAGGAAATAGGAAATAAGTTAAAGGAACGGAGAGAATCTGTTGATAGAGCGATTGAGGTATACAAAACTGCAGTAGAAAATGGAAATATAGAAGATATAAAAGCTGCACGACGTGAATTGCTTACTTTTATGAGTAAATGGGAACCTGACAAAGATGACCGCAAAAGACACTTTGAAGGAGGTATCAGCAGCGATGAAGCTTATAAAGCTACTGTTGCAGCAAGAAGAGTCCTAGCAGAACAGGCACAGAAGTATACACATGCGCAATTAGTAAAATTAGCAATGTTTGGGATCCGACCATCTACACAGACGCTCTTAAAAAGCTTAACAACGTCAACAGAAAATCTTATTGATAAAGGTAAAGATGCTTTAAAAACAAGTGATTACAAAAAAGTAAAAAAGCTGTGTTTACAGCTAAAAGTCATAAAACAAAAATTAAATAATGTAAAAGAAGGGGGGGTTAACCTTTTTTTAGAAACTTATCTTACCGTAGATATAGGAAAAATAGACGATTTTAGCAAACTAGTGGCTGATATAAGTCCTACACGATTTGCTACAGATAAAACAAAGGGTCCTGCCTTAACAGAGCCAGTGAAGAAAGAGCTCAGGGTTGAATTTGCTTTAGCTGAAAAAAAAGATATAACTGCTGATGTGCTGGAAGCAAAGGAAAAGGGAGTTAATCAAACTGAGTCTGAGCTTTTAGATCTTTTAAGTGATGGAAATATTATTGTTGAGCTAATAAAAGATGCGGGGCTTGGCAAGAAAATGAAGGAATACGGTATACACAGTTTCTGGACTACAGATTATGAGGGAAAAATACATATTTACGTTTCCGAACTTGACCCTAATTTAACACACGATTTAAAGGAAATAAATAAATTCAGAAATTTTCTTGAGGAGTATGTATTAGAAAAAACAACTAATATAGATGAAAGAGTAGAGAAACTTAACGAAGCACTAGGTATGAGCACAGAGAACCTCATATCACGTGAAGATCTCTACAGAATGGCCAGCCAAGCAATGCGCTGGGAGGATACTTTGGATACTTTTTTAAAGGATCTTCAATATCCAAAAGCACTAAAAGTACCGGAGTATTATACATTTAACAATGATGATGATGCTTATAAAAAAGCAGTTGAGGATTTCCGTACAAGGTGTAAAGATTTTATACTCAATACACCAAAAAACCTCGAAAACATTGCCTCTAATCTTTTCCTTTCTAAAGATGCAAAAGGCCAAGCAAAACAAACAGCGCTAAAAATGCGTGAAATGAGTGTATCGGGTTTATTGCACATCTGGGATAGGGATTCAAAGCGGTCTATAACCAGTGACGTACCAACAATGCACTTACTTGTCGATGCTTTATTGCTTGAAAAAAAATATATAAAAGAAGGGGAATTTAATAAGGAGACAATAAAATTACTTAACAGACTTATCACAAGTTCAATTGTTAAAATCTGTAAGAGAATAACAAAAAAAGTACCAGCACAAAAAACTGCTAAAACTGCTAAACCTGCTGAACATTACTGGGCTATTTCAGCTTTAATGTCAATTGCAGATAACGAGGATCTTGAACTAAACCCTTCAAGTGAACTAATAGACTTTTTACTGCTAGAAATCAAAGACGAAAAGAAAAAATTAAACCAAAACCAAAAAATATATTTCATCAAAACTCTTTTGGATACTATAGATAGGACAGATGAGAAATTTGTTTATTCTGGTAAGGCGTTAGAAGAAAATATAGACGAAGTTCAAGATGTTATAGATGCAGTAGAACGCGAAGTAGATTTAATTTTATTAGGAGCAAGCAATTTGAACGATGACAAAATTAAAGAAGCAGAAGATTTAATAGGTCTTCTTGATAATTTCAAAAAGCTATACCCCGACAACAAAAAGACAATGTTAAAAGTTGAAAAAGCAAAAGGGGTTTTAGCACTAAAAAAAATGATTATTAAAATAGAAAATATCACTAAATACCCTATTATTAGGATATTAAACGAGTTAGAAGAAACTCTCAAAAGACTTCCGGAAAACGTATATTTTAGCGATTGGGAAGATAGGGAAGGAGAGGAACCTAGTGAGCTTAGTGGGCTTAGAGCTGGAATTGAGGTAGCGAAGTCTGTTGGCCCTGAATATTCTGCCATGAAGAAGAAAATGATTAATAATAAGATTGCTAGTTTGGAGGAACTCATCAATAGCGTATCAGCAAGCAAGATGCAAAAAAAATTAAATCATGAAATTGATAAAGTAATATCTAAAACCAACTTTTTGTTTCCGGGTCAAAGTCAAGGTAAGCTGAAAAAACAAGATATTAGCTCACAGCAAAGACCGTTGCACATCCGGAAATTAGAAGAAATATTCAAGGCTATGAAGGAGATTCAAAAAAAGATAAATGAGAGAGCAGGACAATTTAACACAGAAGAAGCAGAAACAAAATTAAATACGTTATCAATAAAAGGAATAGAACAAGCTGAAATCTATGTATCCGACAAGTATGACATGGTAAGCCATTACGACCTCCTAGGAGACACACCGAAGGCAGAAGAAACGCAAAAATTATACAAAGAATTAAAGAAGTTAAAAAGACTATTCAGGGAAAACAAAAGCGATAAAAAAAACATTGCAGAGTCGAGACTTGTACTGTTGAAAAGGGTTGAGAAAATGCTATCTATTATTCCTACTGCAACAGTTGAAACCAGTTCCTTTGAAGGGACACCCGATTCGAAAGAATTAAGGGATTTGATGAAGGATAGATTTGATCGTGGAGACTACGGCTTCCTAAACCTCCCCACTGCCGAACCCGGCAAACTGCAGGGTGAGGATAATAAAGTTGAATGGTTTTTAATAAAGAGTTTCTATGATGATGTGATGGCAAACCATGTAAAGGAGAAATACCGTGACGGTACCAACGGCACCAACGGTATCAAAAATGAACTTAGTATTGTTGTTATGAAGGATCTGCCGATAGCCGGCCATCACGGCTCGGGCGGCGGCAGAGGTATTGAATCCGCCTATATTGATTGGGAAATCCTGAAAGATATGGCGGGTAGCAGTGAGGTAAGCGCGGCATACTTTGCCAGTTGGCTGGAGCACGAGTATAGAGAACGATGTCTTGGCGAGTCCCACGAATACCTCACAGAAACCGATCCCAATTACAAACCCGCCTTCGCATACATGAAATCAAAACTGCATAACCGCTTAAAAGAAAAATATATTGACCTGTACATAGTGAATGAGGATTACCTGTCCATATATCATTTCCTGAATAATCCTGAATTTGTGCAAAATAGAAAAGATATCTTCGCGTTTTCAAGCGCTTTGTTTAACGCTGATCAAACCCTTGATGAACTCGGTGTTGTTCTGGCAGAATTGCAGCTTGCCGGCAACAAGGAAGATATATGGATCAAAATAACAGACGAAAAAGAAAGGCAAAGGTTTGAAGAATTGCCCAAACAGTTTAAGTTCTTAAAGATATTGGATCAGGACCAGTACGCTTCCATGATTTCGCAGGCCCCGGTAAATGTCATAAAGGTCGCGTTTGAGGACGATACGACTATGGGCAAGCTTGATATAGCCGTACCGATGCCGCAGGAGGGTAAGGCCGTTAACACCTTCAGCGTCTTTATCGCCGCTTTAAGTAAGGACGAAAGCCTTATAAAGACCGTTGATGAAAAGACAATGATGGAAATCCTAACCTATATTGAGGGAACCAATTATGCCTCACCTATGAAAGACGATTACAAGAATAAGATAGAGTCGTATAGACATAGCGCCATCACCCTAATCTCCGCCTAACTACACTATAATACTCCCCAAAATTCGGACCAGTGGATAAGATAGAAAAATGAGGTATAATAGTAGTCCAAACCACGGGAGGGGTGAAATGGAAACAAGAACTAAGGCAAAAGCTTCCGGGATTATTTAGTGGGAATAAAGATCCTGAAGAAAAGGATAAGGCGCAACTGGTTGATAATTTATATAAACGGATTGGGCAATTAGAGATGAAAAATAATTGGCTTTATAAATGGTAGCTGCTACCATTTATAATCGGTCGTCTCGGTCTTACATGAAAAAAGTTCTTCGCAAAGAAGCGCTAAACGCCGATTATCCTTCTGAACAATTAACTTAAAAAGGTAATATATTAGATGAAAAGATTAAATGTATGTTTGTTGTTTTTAGTATGTTTTGTTTTTATTAATTATTGTGCTTATGCAGGTGAAGTTCAATTGGCCCCTGACGGGACATATGTAGGCGGGGAGCCGCATATGACTCTTGATGGTAAGTATGTAGGAGGCGAACCTGAGTTGGCTCCTGATGGAACATATGTAGGTGGCGAACCGCATATGGCTCTTGATGGCACGTATGTAGGAGGCGAACCTGAGCTAGCACCAGATGGAAGCTATGTAGGCGGTGGCCCTCAAATAACACCGGACGGGACTTATGTAGGTGGTGGGGATGATTGGTAGGGAAAATGGGTAATACCTAATTTAAATAGAATTAAGTAAAAAAATAGGTGTGACCCATTTATTTGTAATTTTAGGTATGCCCCTTTTTATTTACGCTTAAAGATTGAGTCAGGTATGACAAAGTGATAAAATATGGCTATGACAAGAGTTGTTCCAATAAATGGTCGTTGCAACTATTTGTTTAAGATTAATGAATAGGTGTGACCCCTTTAAATATCAGAAGGACCAGATACGATTACTCTTAAAAAGGATCCTTTTATAGAATGAAATTAATTATCCATCGTGGGGCGAAAGAAATCGGCGGAAGCTGTGTTGAGATCCAAACTGACAAGACAAGGATTATTGTCGATTTTGGAATGCCGCTGGTTGACACTAATAAAGAGCAGTTTGACGCCAAGAAACTTACCGGTAAATCCGTTAATGAGCTTATAGAGGAGAAAATCCTTCCTGATGTTGAGGGTCTATACAATGATCAGGAACGGAAGATAGACGCCCTTATTATATCTCATGCTCATGCTGACCATTACGGTTTTTTGAGTTATATCAATAGCGATATCCCAGTATATATGAGCAGGGGGTCGAAAGAACTCATTGAATTGTCTGGTCTGTTTACACCGTTTAAAGTTGGACAGATCAATGCGCAGGTTATAAAGCCTAAACAGAAACTTTGCATAGGGGATATAAATATCATTCCTTATCCCGTTGATCATTCCGCTTTTGACGCGCTTGCCTTATTGATAGAAGCCGATGGAAAGAAAGTATTCTACTCAGGGGATTTTAGGGGGCATGGACGTAAAAGCGCATTATTTGAGCGGATGATAGACACTCCGCTGCGGGGAGTGGATTGCCTCCTCATGGAAGGGTCTGTTATTGGAAGAAAAGAGACAGAGTGCCGAGATGAAAATGCGGTCACGGCGAGGATCCAGAAGATTCTAAAAGAGGCCGGTAAGGTGACTTTTCTGTGCTGTTCATCGCAGAATATCGATAGACTTGTGTCGGCATACAAGGCATGTTTGCGTGTCGATGCTGTCCTTGTGATCGATATTTACACTGCGTATGTTCTTGATAGGGTACGAAAAGTATCTAAACATATTCCTGCTTTTAACTGGCGCAATATCAAGGTAAAATTTCACAAACACCAAGCTGACATACTTGCCGAAAAGGTGTCACAAGAACTCCTTTATTTTTACAACACGAAAAAGATCGATTTGTTGGAGATGAACGTGAGTAGATCTAAATATCTCATGCTCGCCAGGGATAATTCTTTATTTCCGAGCATTGTTAAGAGCCTTGACGATACAAACGGTGCAAAATTGATCTACTCGATGTGGAAAGGGTATCTGACTGAAAAGTTCAAGGGATATTGCGACAAGGAGAAAATAGAGATCGAAGATGTTCACACAAGCGGACATGCCTCGGTGGAAGATCTGCAGTCTTTTGCAAAAGCCATTAATCCGAAGATGCTTGTCCCAATCCATACTTTCTCACCTGATAAGTATACCGACCTATTTGATAATGTTAGACTTGTTAACGACGGGGATGGTATAATTATTTAGTATTTGGTAAATTGCGTATTCTGTTTGGCGTAAGAAACCTGGGCCAAAAACGAGAGATAATTAAGTGTTCTGTACTACTAAGGCTCAAAAAGCACGGGCTAAAAGACCCGCGCTTTTTGTAAACCGCCCTTAGGAAACTATGTAAAGTTTCCAAGGATTTGGTCCTAGTAGAGGAAAGTATCCCCCTTCTTTACAATTTTGAAGGCGAAGACCGAGAAAATCTAGGGGGGACTAAGATAATGAATGCGATCCCAGAAATCGCATGGCGATTTCTGGATTGAAAGCAGCAAGAATATAATGAATAGGTGTGACCCCTTTTTTCTACTGATTTTAAAAAATCTAAAATATCTTGCCCCAGATGCGGTCGTGAAACATAAGTGGTTGAATAGTCCAGTGTGATATAATGGAGTTTGTACCTAGTTAAATAAAATCCAGGAGATTTATATGAGAAAGTTTGTTATTGCATGTATAGCTCTGTTTTTGGTGGTTGCTGTTGCCCAGCAATCTTTTTCCGGGACACTTGATGATATAAGGCGGAAGGTCGGCAGGAAACCCGGAAAGAAGATTTGTAAAGTGGATAAGACAGAAAGAATAATTGATATTCAATCCGTTAGAAGAGAAGTTGTTAAAGACTTCGTGTTTGATAAAGGGGCGGGGACCAGGATGGTAAGGGCCATAAATGTGAAATTCAGAATAAATAAACGCGGCATGGTTAATTTGCCATATCTATCTTGTTATTTGTACGATAGGAATAAAAAGCAGGTAATAAAACTTACTAAATATCTTGTCCTGACGGTTTCAGGAAGCAAGAACTCTTCGGGAGGAAGTTCGTTTAAAGGCAAGAGGACACATACAATACAGTTTGTATATCCAAATTCCGTTATTTTTAAATATTATCTGGCGGTTCTTGGGAATAATAAAGGCGGGATAAGCGCTGTAGTTATGCCCAGGGGAAATAATATTGATGATTTTTATTTTCCTGAGAAGAAATATATGAAAAAGAATCGGTAGAGATGCTTATGCTCAGTGGATGTGTTAAAAGTCGCTTTTTTATCCTTTCCGCAATGTTATTGACGGTATTCTTCTTTCTTGTTTCGGATATATCGGCAACGACGCTTGGCAGGCCTTTTAAAAGAAAGCAGAGATATTCAAAACTTTTTTCAAACAAAGGCCTATATTCATATACGGATACCCGCCATCAGTTTACTGTTTATGCTCCCACACGCGGACTTGCAAAAAATATTAATAAGATCGCGGAGGGAGAAAGAAAGAAGGTTTATAGATTTTTTAATTGTACGCGTCACTGGGGAACACCGGCAATTATCAAGATATATCCAAGCAAGATGGATTACGAGAAAGAATTTTTACAAGAAGGAAGTCTGGCTGCTGCAACTCAACTGTTGTTTAAAGGTAAAAAGGCAAGGTTGATAGTATCATTTGCGGGTAAAGATCTGACTAAGAGTGTGATTTCACATGAAATCGTTCATTTATTGATCTCCGATCTGGCGAATGAGGAATACTGGAGTATGAAAGAAACTGAAAGCAGGGTCCCTTTGTGGGTCAATGAGGGGATGGCGGAATTTATATCAGCGTCGAACCAAAAAAAGAATAAATACAAGGAACTGACATATGCGGCAATGGTAAAAGGCCTTGCTTATCCTGTCCGGCAATTAATAGGTTTTAGCGGGTATCCGCAAAAAAAGATCTTATTTTACGCGCAGTCGTATTGCCTGGTTGCTTTTCTTGCCAGGGTTCCGCACGGACCGGTTAAATTAAGGAATTATATTACAACTTCAAATCAAAATGTAAAAAATGCCGAACGTAGATTGATTTTAGCGTTTCATTCTGACTATAGAACGATACAGGCACTAAAAAAGTCATGGCGAAGATATATACAAACGAAGTATGCGAAGCCCGAAGACAAATGGAGCGCTAGTACGCTTGTGAGTCTGGGATGGATGTACCTAGATGAGGGACGTTTTAATATGGCAATAACATATGCCAATAAGGCTATGAATAAAGGGTGGGGCGTAGAGAACGCCAATTATTGCCTTGGAATGGCTTATTACCGGAAAGGCAATATCAAAAAAGCGTTGGCAGAGATAAACAAACAGTACAGAATCACCCCCAATTCTGCTTCTTTGTGTTTTATGAGAGGCCTGATTTACTGGAAACTTGGGAATGAGACAGAATCAATTTCAATGTTCTCAAAGGCGATTAAACTCAACAGGAGATATGAGCCGTTGTTAACGTCCCGTAAGGGCCGGATGGCGGTAAATACGGATGTTCTTGATTATATGATGAGAAGTTTCGATGAGGAATGAAAACGGGCAACACGCCGTTGAATTGTGAATTTTAAAATAAAGGGGTCACACCTATTCATAGACACGAAAAGGATGCCGACGACAAGAACAAGCTCGATTATATAAGAACTATTGTCCAGCAACAAAAAGCCATTGGGAGCACTAATTTTTTAGATGAAATTAAAGAGAAATTCAAGGTAGATTTTAATGTTAGGATACGTGGAGGGCAAAGAAAGCAGGCGAATGAATAGGAATTAAATAGGTGTGACCCCTTTACACTTTAACATCTATACGCAAACGGTTGCTGCAACCATTTGTTTAGATTAAGTATTTTCCGTATGACTGGAGTTTAAATAAAGCGTTGAGGTAAAGCGAAAGAAGAAATTAGGTGCATAGAAGTAAATAAGAGGTATTATAGAGAGTGTTCTCACCGCAGCGGTGGGAGTGCTAACCATGTTCCACCGCGTAGGAGTCACTTTGTGCCACCTACGCGGAGTAACACTACTCCGACTGCGGTGGTGTGGTGGGGGAGATTTAGGGGGCTACATGAAGAAGATATTTGTTTTAGTAATAGCTATTTTCTTTACGAGTATATCTACGAGTTATGCTATTTATGTCACCGAGGATTTTCAAAGCTATACAGATAGTCCTCCCGAGGATTTGAACGGCGCAACTGGGGGTAGTGGCTGGGATATTGCTTGGACTGATGCCCTACCGAATAACTTTATATGCCAAACTGTTGCCGGTTCAAAAATGGGACAGATTGCAGTGCCTACTTCCTCTGCCCATAGAACTTTTTCAGGCTACACTGGTGAAGATATCACATTTCAGTTAAATGTTAATGCCTGGAATGGAGACATCGGTCGAAACGGTATCGTAACTTTTGCTGAGATTGTAGGTGATATGGGGCCTAGTATCGCGTTTTATAATGATGGTGCTACTCATTCACTGATTGCATTTGAAGATGTTGCAGTGGGACAGGATTTGCTTGGCGGAGCACCGGTTGTAGATGATGTGACTTATACTATAATGATTACAAATGTTTCACTTGGGTTTAACGGGACATATTCAGTGCAAGTTTCGAAACCAGGGACAACATATGCTCTTTATAACGGTGTCAAATTTGAAGGTTACGATTTTACTGTCTCAACTCTAGGGCAGATTGAATTTATGAATAGTCCATTCCCAGCAGGCGGGAATACTGTAAGCATTGACAATATCATTGTCGGTGTCCCCGAACCGTCAACATACGCGCTGTTTGGTATAGGGCTTTTTGGGTTGATTATCGGGTGGGTAAGAAAACAAAGGCGATCTTAGAAAGCACACACTGATTTTTAGATTGGAAACATTCACCGCGTCGTTGGAAAATCCCACCGACCGAGGTGGTGGTGGGGATGTCATAATAAATAGGGACTGTCCCTATTTATTAAATATGGCTATGACAAGAGTGGTTACAACAAATGGTCGTTGCAACCATTTGTTTAAGGTTAATGAATAGGTGTGACCCCTTTAACATTCAGAAGGAGGATAAATGAGTTCTGAAAGAAAAAGTAAAATAAAGCTAATACATTGCTTGCTAGTGTGTGTATTCCTTGTATCGGGTTGCGCATCAGCTAGTTATCAAAGCAACCAGGTTCAGGATGATTCAGGTGACAGAGTCACTGTTGGGACTGTTCAAAGAAAAATTGCAATAGGAATGAGTTCTGCGGATGTAGCGCAGGTATTAGGATCCCCAAATGTTGTTTCAACTGATGAGGAGAGAAGAGAAGTATGGTTATACGATAAGGTTGCCACAGATGTTGTATATTCAGATAGTGCTGCAGGAATAAAATTTTTAACCATTGGTAGATCTGGAGCAGTATCAACCACTCAAAGAACATTAACCATTATTATTAAGTATGATGAAAATGGTAAGGTGCGTGATTTTGCTTATCATACCTCACGATTTTAGGAGCGAATGATATGTTAAGGGTATTTGTGTCAAAGAAGTTGTATCTAATTGTTTTATTGTGCATAACCCTTGTCGGTTGTGCTGTAGCGCCAAAGGGTTTTTTGAAGCCAACTGAAGGATATTTGGAAAAGCGGCAGTTACAGATGAGGCAATATGACACAAAAGATGAAGAGAAAATTATTGTGGCTGTTGCTGGAGTTCTTCAAGATTTAAGTTTTACGTTAGATGACAGTGAGACTAAATTAGGACTAGTGGTTGCATCAAAAAAAGCTGATGCAAGGAATACGGGGCAAATTGCCGGTGCCATGTTATTAGATGTCATGAGCGCTTTTGGAGGGACTTATTCAAATGTTTCTTCAACAGTAGATTTTGTGCAACATATCAAGGCCTCTGTAATTGCTAAACCCAGTCTTGAGGGGAACAGAATAGTAGTTCGGGTTACTTTTCAGCGTGTGATTTGGAATGCAAGAAACCAGATTAATAGAGTAGAGTCTATTAATGACCCTGAAGTGTATCAGAAATTTTATGAAAATCTATCAAAAGCAATATTTTTGGAGGCGCATAGCGTATGAAGAAATTCAATACTTGTAACTTAAT
>Ga0207996_1002384_pt1 | contig 11529 bp, 9 predicted proteins | sample AntAceMetag02UKG_FD_184773 | JGI IMG/M metagenome (GOLD analysis project Ga0207996, IMG submission 184773) | Saline lake microbial communities from Ace Lake, Antarctica - Antarctic Ace Lake Metagenome 02UKG (SPAdes) (version 2) | ecosystem: Environmental > Aquatic > Non-marine Saline and Alkaline... | reverse complement strand
AAACTGCTTGATGGTCTTCACACCACAATTGACATACTTGAAAAGTTACAAGCAGAGTGCGATAATGTATCCGAAGAGGCGGAAAATGATATCAATGACTTCATTCGGAACCTATCCGAACAGGGGCTGGTCGGTTTTGAAGTTAAAGGGGGATGATGTCTTGTGAGAATAATGAGCACCCCGAGGTCTTTAGATTTAGACATTACGAATTATTGCAATCTGAGATGCAAATACTGCTCTCACTTCAGCAGCGCGGGAGATGTTAATAGTGATCTGCCGGCGGAAAAGTGGCTGGACTTTTTTCAGGAATTGAATCGTTGCGGTATTATGACAGTTTGTCTTCAGGGGGGAGAGCCTTTTTACCGTAAAGACCTGCCCGAGCTCGTTGAAGGAATCGTCAAAAACCGGATGCGCTTCAGTATATTAACCAACGGAACACTAATTACAGACGAGATTGCGGCTTTATTGGCTTCAACTCGCCGCTGTGATAATGTGCAGGTTTCAATTGATGGTCCTGATGCCCCGACACACGATGTTTTCAGAGGCATCGGCAGCTTCTCCAAGGCAGTAGAGGGAATTGAAATCCTGAGAAAACATGATGTGTCGGTCTCTGTAAGAGTTACCATTCATAGAGAGAACGTCCATTACCTTGATAAGATTGCGCAGTTTTTACTGGAAGAGCATGGTTTTCCGGAGTTCACAACCAATGCGGTTTCTTATATGGGACTCTGCCGGGAAAATACCGGTGAGGTTCAGCTTACCGTTTCCGAACGGACTCTTGCAATGGAGAGCCTGCTGATCCTGAACAGCAAGTACGACGGGCGTATAGGCGCAACGGCAGGGCCCTTGGCGGAAGCAATATCATGGATGAAGATGGAACAGGCTCGTAGTGATGGTAAAGGAGAATATCCTGGTGGAGGATATCTTACCGGGTGTAACGGCGTGATGGATAACCTTGCTGTTCGCGCTGATGGCGTGATAGTCCCATGCGCCCAGTTGAGCCATATAGAGCTGGGGCGCATTGGTAAAGATGACCTCAAAGAGGTCTGGCAGCATCATCCCGAACTGAAACGTTTAAGGGAGCGACACAACATTCCTCTAAGTGATTTTGACTTCTGCAGGGATTGTGATTATATGCCATTTTGCACAGGCAATTGTCCCGCGCTGTCCTATACGATCACAGGTAAGGTAAATCATCCAAGCCCAGACGCATGCCTGAGAGACTTTTTGGAAAGGGGTGGAAAACTCCCTGACAGTAACATTGCTAACCTTTCGTAAACCTGTTTTATATCGACTAATGGCTAAATCAAATGACAGCCACAAAAGAAAAACGGAAATTTTAGCTGAATCAGATTCACTTTAGTTTTTGATAGTCTTTGCGTATATATTGATTTATAATGAGCGTGAAATACTTTTTATCAAAAGGATGGTGCGTTATGAAATATGATAAACCTCTCCTGATTGATTTCGCAACTGAAGATAAAGCCGAAGGAGTTCTTGGTAGTTGCAAGTCTGGTGCTTCCGCTGCAGCGTGCAAATTTGGGTCGAGTGTCGGTGGTCCCGCCACAGGAAAATGCATGACCGGATCGGTCGCGCAGGGTAGATGCGAAATGGGTGCAACTGCCGCAGGCAGGTGCAAAATGGGATCGAGTGTCAGAGGTAAATAAAGGGTAGATGTGAAACGGGGGCGACTTCCGCAGGCGGTTGCGGACCTGGGCGTATGATGAGGTAACCAGTTGTTTCGAGTGGGGATACCGTCTCAGAAATGCATAACGGCTATCCCTTTAATTTTGCTCAGGTCTACATGTTAATACTGGTCGGAGCCGTGGAATGAAGTCGAGTTTTAAAAACAATTCACCCAATTCGGATTTCCTTATGAAGCTGGGCGATGGTAGTTGCTGGTCATTTATAACTACGCCGGATACCAGGTCATGGGTAGAAAAATTCGCCACAGTTATCGGACTGAATGCTGACGATCAAAATAAGAAATGCAGTAGTATAAGGATTTTTTTTCTCCAGAGATGTTCAGAAGAAGATAGTTATATTAGATTGAATCCCCCATCATATTCTAAAATTAAAACAAACCTCCCGGATGACGGATGGAGCAGTGTGGATTTCGGGGCACTCAGACTCTGGACAAATGACGGAATCCCGGACATTATCTGTGAAGTCAGTGATGCTCGAAATCCCGAACTTGATATCATAAGAATGTGGACTGCCCTGTACTGCATATATTTAAGATCCTTAGATTCAGGGGGACTTATTCTGCATGGAGCTCTCGTAGAGCGAAACGGGAGGGGCGTTTTGCTTGCTGGTCCGGGGGGCGCTGGAAAATCCACTTTATCTCACCGCCTTCCCCCTGAATGGTGTGTCCTGAGCGATGACCAATCCCTTGTCGTGCTGGATGATCAGAACAGATATCTGGCTCACCCAGTTCCCACCTGGAGTGACCATCTCTGGCGTGGATCGAAACGGAGCTGGGACATGCAATACCATGTCCCCCTTGCCGCAATCTTTTTTATAAATCAGTCCGCCTGCGATGAAGTTGTTCCCATCGGCCAGGGACATGCGGCTGTGTGTATTAACAATTTATCCACGGAGATAATTAATCCGGTTTGGTGGAATATGGATATTGAAGGAAAAAACTCTTTGAAGAAAAAAATCATTGATAATGCCTGCCATATGGCCAGAGATGTTCCCGCCTATATTCTCCGAAACAGTCTTAACGGCCGCTGCTGGTATCAGATGGAGAAGGCTTTATAACATGGTCGGATATGCCCCCATTAAAATACTCTACACCGGTTCGAGTATGAATCCCACTTTAAAGACGCTTGATGTAATCATCGTATCGCCCTACGAAGGTGATCAGATTCAACCTGGCGATGTCATTTTGTTCTCCCCACCGGGCAGTAACGACAAGGTTGTTCACAGGGTTATTTCGATCTCAGGCCGCGGGTTAGTGACACGCGGCGACAACAACAACGTTATGGATTCATGGACTCTCAGCCCGGATCGTGTTGTCGGGCGCGTAGTCTGTATGCGAAGAGATAATCGTGTACGGATAATACATGGTGGAACGAGAGGATCTTTATATGTGTCGGCACACAGATTCTTCCGCAATATTGGGTCTATGATATCTTTCATGCTTAACCCAGCCTACCATCGTTTGGCTAAGACCGGTTTATTCAGGCGATGGATGCCGGATGGAAAATATACTCGGATTCTTACTTTCAACCGTTATGACGGAATGGAATATCAGCTTCTCATGGCCAGTCATGTAATCGGACGCCTGCTGCCTGGCAGGAATGAGTGGTTTATTCGACGTCCATTTCGCCTCTTTGTTGATGAGGCATCCCTTCCTAAACCGGATGCATGTGTCATACATGGTGGTGCGTCATTGAATGAGTTCTCTTGAACTGAAGATACTGGCCTGCGCGGCCGAGATATATCCAGACTCATATCAACTGCGGGAATTGCAATTCCTCATGTCCCGGTGCGTGGATGTTGACAGCTTGATCCGTATCGCTTTTGACGAAGGTCTGTCCGGCTTTCTTTATAAAAGTCTCACCGAAGCAAATCTGCTGAATAGCCTTAATAAAAAACATGCAGAAAAGCTTCGAGGACTTTACCATCGAAATGCTGTTTTTAATCTAACGCTGATTCATCGCCTTAAAGAAATCCTCCATCATCTCAATCTACATAATATAAAGGTTGTTCCACTGAAGGGGATTATTCTGCTGAAACAGGTATATATCAATATCGGCCTGAGGCAATTAACCGATATTGATCTGTGGACAGTTGACAGGAGTCACGGAAAAATCACTCGAATACTGACAGGTTTAGGTTACCAGATGGATCCAGTTTATCCACACACTTTCAGAAAAGATCGCACTACCATTGATCTTCATTCCCACATTTTAGGGGCGGAACGTATTAAGGCCCGGGAGCTTCTTTTTTCACAGAACCAGAGTCATTTCTATAATGATACCCACAGCATAGACTTTGAGGGCGAGGAGACCCTCTGTTTAAATAAATATGACCAGATTATATGCCTGAGTCTCCATGCACTCAAACACAATGTTGACAGGTTGATGTGGCTGGTTGATATAAAATGTTTAATTGCCGATTGGGAGGGGTCCGACTGGGAAGTGCTCAATGATCGAGCTATGAGCTTGGGGCAGCATAGGTCAGTTTCCTATGTTATCTTTTTGCTCCATGACCTGCTTGGCTTTCAGTTGTCCCCGGAAGCCAGCAAGACATTTGGAGCTGAAAAGCTTTTCCTCCTGGAAAAAAAACTTTTGAGTGAGAGAAAGAAAAAGGGAGCTTTGCCTGTCTGGGCTCCTGTCATACTTTTCTCCCCTGAAGGTGGGCTGAAAAATCGATTCAATTTTATCCTTGAAACCCTGTTTCCAAGACCGGAAATATTGAGACAGGTGTTTGAATCTCACGAGGGTATCAAAGTATGGGAACTCTACATGAGGAGGGTCTGTCAACTCATTGGCATGACAAAAAACCAGTAGCGCCATGCACAAGAAGTGGACCCCAAGTCAAGGACAAATTGTTATGAGGGGATATCATCTTCACTGACAGCATTCAGGACATACAAGACAGGTTGTTTTTCGAGATCGATAACAACATTCCCGGACACCTTTTCCCCGTTGCCGTCAACAATCAAATTTATAGTCGGTTTCAGTGAATATGTCTTGTTTATCGCAATTACCTCACCTATGCTCATATTATTGAGCTTCACATAACTTCCGACTGGGAAGACACTTATTTCGTTAAGAAAGACCTTAACTATTTCCGGAGCAAATGGGGAGTTCTTTGATCCGATCAGCTCTTTGATCGAAAGATACTGCATAAGCGCCTTTCTGTGTGGGCGGTTGCGAATCATGGCATCGAAGGTATCAACCAGACCGATTATTTTTGCGCATTTGCATATTTCGTTTCCTTTTAGTCCTTCAGGATAACCATTGCCGTTTTCTCTCTCATGATGTTCGTAGGCGGCCCGACAAGGGATTGGATGCTCATCCCGAAACGGAGACAGGATATCTCTGCCGATGCTGGTGTGCTTTTTTATGATTCCTAACTCAGTATTGGTCAGCTTGCCTATTTTCCCGGTGATGCTCTCTGGAATCTTAAAAAGTCCCACATCGTAAAGGAGCGCAGCCAATCCAAGCTCGATTAACTCTTCCCTGGGATATCCTAGGTGTGTTCCGATCTTGATGGAGCATATCATGACGTTAATCAGATGCCGGATCAGATAGTCTTTATCGCCATTATTGTGAGACATGGCTGTTAATTGATAAAATTTTTCGATCAAATCAGGCGTATCTATAAAATGAGTTATGATATCAACAGCCTGTTTGATATGAACGGGTTTGTCATTCTTGATCTGGTCACGAACTCCATTAAGGTAATTTGCGATAATTGAGCGAAGTTCTTTCATATTGCCGGTGTCTTTTTCCGCAGGTATGGAGGATAATGCTGAAGGTGCTTTGGGCTCCGCCCTGGTTTCAGGCCTGGATTCAGCCCTGGGTTCAGCCTTGGATTCAGGCCTGGATTCAACCCTGGGTTCAGCCTTGGATTCAACTCTGGTTTCAGGCCTGGATTCAGCCCGGGATTCATCTATGGATTCGGTCAATGAACTCAATCGAAAAGAATCATTTATCTTTTTAACACCTTCGAAAACCACCGGGGTTTTGGCGCCGCTGTCTTCTTTCTTTTTGTTACCATATTTAATAATATCGGAATATCTTACCATAAATGATTACCAACCCACTATTATCAGGGTGCCTGATAGCTGATTTAACAAGATTACCCGACGGCAAACTCCCATTGCGCACCCTATATATGATAACTTATTTAAATTCAATATAAACATTGCATTTTCCAAATTAGTTGATTTAGTGTATAGTTGATTTATTGAATAAATGAATGTATCTGATAATTATGGTGGAATCATCTCCAAGTTAATAGTAGCCCACCAGGGGAGACAACGATGTTTCACAGGACAGCACATCTTCTACTCGCGTTTCTTGCATGCTTCTCTGTTATAGTCTTTTCATCCTGTACCTTCCAGAAAAAGGGGATACCGGTGAAGGAATTTCTGCCTGCAAGGGTTGTTGAAGAAAGAGATGCAAAACAGAACAAAGCGATGGAAGAAGAAATCTCAAGGATGAGTCAGGTCACAGAGAACAGTGTGTTTACTGAGATACGTGGTATTCCCGAGTACAAGATAGGGCCGGGCGATGTCCTGACCATCACCTTCTGGGATACGGCTAAACCTGTGCAGTATAGTACTGAAGTAAGGCCGGATGGGAAAATATCCTATTCATACATGGATGATATTCTGGTAGCGGAGCACACTTCCCATGAGGTGGATGAAATACTGACAAGTGCTTTGAAAAAATATATCAGGATTCCGAGAATTGATGTTATTGTAAAGAAATACAAAAGCAAAAGCGCTCTTTTATTTGGACAGATCAACGTTCTTCAGACAGGGGTTTCAGGGCCTGGAAAATACCCTCTAAAAGGGAAAACGAGAATTCTTGACCTTATCGTAATGGCAGGAGGGCCAATTGCGGGTGAGGAATTTACAAACGCAGATCTCAGGAATGTTGAAGTGGTAAGACGCGGGAAAGGTTATACAGTCAATCTCTACGAGGCTATGTTTAAAGGTGACATGAACCAGAATATTGTTATAGATAATGGCGATATAGTAACGGTTCCGGAGCTTCCAGCTTATGCAGAGAGGGTATATGTCTTTGGCGAGGTAAATACACAGGGGATATACAGGCTGAAGGATGCATACGATCTTCTCGCGGCCATATCCAAGGCTGGCGGTACGACGGGAGTAGCTGTGGATTCGGATGTAAAAATTATCAGAGGCTACGAGGAAGACCGGAACAAGCCGATTATACTTGCCGCAGACCTTGATGAGATATTAAAAAGAGGAGATATGGCCCAGAATATTCCCCTTCAGAACGGTGATGTGGTTTATGTTCCGAGGACAGTGATAGGCGATCTTAATGAGTTTATCAGAAATACAGTGCCGCTTCTGGATTATCTGTTGTATCCAGACTCGTACAGAAACGCGTATTTTAACCCGGACACAATGCTTCGTTTCAACAAGCTTCATTAAACGAATATTCGATTACCCGACGAGGCCTTAATATGGCACAATATGACTTAAACCTCAGAGACTACTGGCGTATTGTAAAGAAGAGAAAATTTATCATCATCTTTACCATTATTGCCATGGGGTTATTCAGTACGGTATCCGCAATTCTGAACAAGCCCATTCCTTTATACAACACAAGTGCCAGCGTGAAGATTGAGAAGACCAGTTCTTTAATCAGCCCTTATTCCCAAATCAACTCCTGGTCTCAGACCGATGATATGGAGACCCAGGCGGCCGTAATAAAAAGTTATTTTATAATAGAAAAAGCAGCGAGGGAACTGGCTTTGATACCCTCTGATCTTTCCTCTGAGGAGGTGCGGACAAACAAGAAGTATCTTGGAATTATATTAAATCTGAAAAGCTCTATGGAGACTGAGCAGGAGGGATACAGTAATATAATCAACATCATGGTGACTTCTCAGGACCCCAGGTTCGCTCAGCGTTTTGCCAATACTATTGCCCGTGTTTACAAAGAGGAACGATTTCTTGATCTCAACAAAAGGACTATTGACGCTAAGAAGTTTATAGAGAACCAGCTGAAGAAAGTAAAGGAAAGGTTAAGAAAATCTGAGGAGAGTGTAAAGGATTTTAGAGAAGAAAATAAACTGATTTCATTAAGTGCTCAGACCTCCACAATGCTGAGTCAAATGGTTAAGTTGCGGGGAACCTATGAAAAGTTGGCGACAGATAATGAAAAGATAAATAAGGTACAGGTATATCTTAAAACGGCAAAAAACAAGACTCTGACTTCAGAAACCAGTTTTTATATCAATGAAGCTTCAAGCCTCTATAAAAGCCTTAACGACAAACTTGTTCAGCTTATGTTGAAACGAGACACCCTGCTTCTCACTTACACGAGAAACTATCCACAGATTGTAGAGATAAATCAGCAGATTGGTGAGATAGGGGAGAATATGAGATCCCAGCTTTCTTCCCAGGAAAAGACTGCCACAGCAAGCATAATTGCATTGAAGGAAAAAATCGCTGAATTGGATGAACAGATTAAAGTGCTTCCGGAAATGGGCTTGGAACTGGCAAGGTTGCAGAGAAATGTCAAGATAAACATGGAAGTCTATACTCTTCTTGAGGAGAAGTATCAGGAATCATTGATCCGCGAAGCGGAAAAGATAGAAGAGGTAAAAATCGTAAAACCCGCCCTTGAGCCCCTCATTCCTATAAATCCACCCCAAACAGGTCAGACTGCCGCCGTTGGAATAATTATCGGCATGATCCTTGGCATTATCTTTGCTTTTATCATAGAGACCTTTGACACTTCTATAGAGGCAATTGAAGAAGTTGAGGAACTTCTTGGTGTTCCTGTCTCCGGAATAATTCCTTTTGTCAGTGTCAATGAGATTAAATTGATGCTAAAGGAAAAGTACCATGAGGATGTGGATGAAGGGACGGCGGACAGGCATGCCAGACTGGTCTCGCATTTTGCCCCCGATTCAACACTGGCAGAGAGTTTCAGGGCGCTCAGGACAAATCTAAGTTTCACCAGTCTGGAAAAAGATATCAAGACCATCGTGTTTACCAGTTCTTCTCCACAGGAAGGGAAGACAACCACAGTAGTTAACCTTGCCATCACTATGGCCCAGTCAGGTAATAAGGTGCTGCTTGTTGAGGGAGATCTCAGGAGGCCGGTTATTGGGAAGGTGTTTGGCATCGATCAAATCCCGGGCCTTTCAGATGTCATACTGGGAAACTTTAAATGGAAGGATGTAATCAGGACAATTACGGATATCATGGTGGGAAAGATGAGTATGGATGATATCCTGAAAACTCACGGAATGGATAATCTTCATATCATAACAAGTGGAACTATCCCCCCGAATTCCGCTGAACTGTTAAGTTCAAAAGGCATTAAAGACTTTATAGATGAAGTAAGGTCTGATTACGACATAGTGTTGATAGATGGTCCGCCGGTTTTGTCTGCTACTGATGCCGCAATTTTAGGTTCAAGGTCGGATGGGGTAATTCTCGTCTATCAGGTGGGCAAAATTTCCAGAAGCACACTCAAACGGGCAAAAACCCAGCTTGATAATGTCAAGGCAAATGTAATAGGTGTTGTGCTCAATGGCCTAAAGGCCGAGTTCAGCCCGGATTTTTCTGATTATGATTATTATAAGGATTATTACTCGTATGGGCCAAAAAAAGAAGAACAAAAGACTGTCTGGAGTAAATTGTTGTCAGCGCCCAGTCTTATCGCGGGTATGGTCAGAAAAATTACCGAAAAGAGTCCGAAAGAGGATGTAGAAGAGGAAGTAGCAGTGGAGGTTGAAGTGGGAGGGAAGGAACGCTCAAAGCTGAAAATTCTTATCCTTCTAATAGCACTTTTATTTCTGATTATCAGCCTCTTGTACCAGACAGGTGATCTCAGGCTGCCCGGCCCCATAGTTAATCTGCTCTCCTCTACCGGTGCCTCGGACCAGTCTGCCGTCACGGGACAGGCGGAAACAGACAGCAGCCGGCCACGCGATATTCCCTTGGAAGATAATCCTGCTAAAGTAAAGATCATTAGAAAAATGATAGACCAGAATTTGGCATTAGCACCCTCAGCAGAAATGAAACCGGAAGACCGGATGACTGAAGGGCCGGCGCTGGGGCCGGATAACAGACCTTATGCCATACAGGTCAGAGCCAGGCAAGACTTGAAGGAAGCAAAGAGATTTGTGGCAGATCTCAGGGAGAATGGCTTGGACGCTCACTTGGCCACGGTTAATATTGAAGGCAAAGGTGCCTGGCACAGGATTTTCGTAGGTCGTTTTGCCACTAAAAATGAAGCCGAAAGATACATGGAGGAGGAAATAGTCAAATTGTATCCCGGCAGCTGGGTTCCCGAGCTCACATTGGAGGCAAAAAGCAATTAAAATGGACCATTATGTAAGTCGCAGCGAAAAAAGAAAATCGTTATTATTGTTCGTCATCCTAGTTGCAGTTGCATTAATCCTAAGTGTTTTAGTTGTGAAAATTCCCAGTTCTGTAGAGAAATTTTATGATTATGGGGACGAAAGTTATCGTCCAATGGATCTGGATAGAGATCCGGACAGAGATCTAAGTGACCACATTCGCCATGAAGAATAACGATTCAATCACACCAAAATTATATATAACACTCATTAACCGGGCATCTCATATGAACGAGAGGGTTCTTTGGCACTCAGCCTGCTGAAGAATCAATGGTTCCTCCGGGGGTTTAAACAGAGTCATCTTATGATTAGATCAAAAAGTGCGGAAATAGATTCTGGGACAGTATTTCTGCTGTTGATAATTGTCGTAGTGACATTTGCGGCTGGGATTTTCATTACGAGAGTCTCTACAGGTATCGCCTTTCTCATGATTTTCGCATTTATCATTGCTGTCGCGAGCTTTCTGAGTGCCGAATTTGCCTTGTATGCGCTGATTATTTCCATGTTGCTCAGCCCGGAATTTATGGTGGGAGGATTGACCGGTGGGGGGACGACTTCCGGCCGTGGTGTAACCCTTCGACTTGATGATATCCTGCTGATTATCATAGGGTTTAGCTGGTTTTTAAGAACGGCTGTTAAAAAGGAACTCGGCCTTTTCCTGAGGACTTCGCTGAACAGGCCGATTGCGTATTATTTTTTGATCTGTCTTATTGCTACACTCTTAGGGTTTATGATGGGCAGGGTCAAGGGATTGACCGGATTGTTTTTTGTCTTGAAGTATTTCGAATACTTTATTGTATATTTTATGGTCGTTAATAACTTGAGAGATAAACACCAAATAGAGCGCTTTGTCACGGTTATGCTGATTGTCTGTTTTGTTGTATGTCTTGTTGCCATAGCTCAAATACCTGGCGGCGGGAGGGTTACAGCGCCTTTTGAGGGCGAGATGGGCGAGCCCAACACGCTTGGAGGCTACCTCATACTGATGCTTTCCATTACTCTCGGACTTTTGCTTACATACGGGTTGAAACAACGAAAGTTGTTTTTTGCGGTGCTGACAGTTTTTATCATTGTGTCCCTTGCCGCGACCCTTTCAAGGAGTTCCTGGGTTTCTCTTGTGCCGATGTTGATTACTCTGATCTATTTCAGTAAAAGAAAAATGATCATTATTGTGCCTTTGTTTGTGATGATTTTATTGACCCCGTTCTTTATGCCTACAGCTGTGAAGGAAAGAGCCCTTTTTACCTTTACCCAGTCTCGGGAGATGGGGCAGATGGAAATCGGAGGGGCGAGAATTGATACATCTACCTCTGCGAGATTGACTTCATGGAAAATTGTTCTGACGAGGGATTTTATTAAGCATCCCATTCTGGGATATGGCGTCACCGGCTATCATTTTCTTGATGCCCAGTATCCCAGAGTACTTGCCGAGACGGG
>Ga0207996_1002383_pt1 | contig 11531 bp, 11 predicted proteins | sample AntAceMetag02UKG_FD_184773 | JGI IMG/M metagenome (GOLD analysis project Ga0207996, IMG submission 184773) | Saline lake microbial communities from Ace Lake, Antarctica - Antarctic Ace Lake Metagenome 02UKG (SPAdes) (version 2) | ecosystem: Environmental > Aquatic > Non-marine Saline and... | reverse complement strand
CCCCGCCAGCCGGCAGCTGCCGCTCCACATGCCAGCCCGCAACTCCGATCGGTCCCGGCTCGCGGACCCACTCCACCGCGACACCGCCCGCCGGATTTTCAAGAACCCGCATGGAGGGAGAGGGTGGAGCGGAACCTGCAACAACAGATGTGGCCCACCCCGCCGCAACAATCAGCACACCGATCCGCGCGGCGCCCCGGAACCGCCGGGCACCGACAAAAAACCGGAATAGGGATGGTGTGATTCTCATTCGATTTTGCCTGTTTTTGCGTAACTTTAAACAATACTGCAGGCACCCCCCGTCCGCAACGAGATTAACCCAACTATAATAGGGGTTTTGGGCCCTTCTGCAGGGCTATTTTTGTATTTTGTCGGGCCGGACGCCACATCATTCCGGCAATACAGACAGACTTTTGAGCCCTTCCAATTCTTTAACATAGGGTTATATATTCAGGGGCCACGCCTGATTTTTCTCCAGCAGGAGGCAACAACCCTACTGCATCGGCTCTTCGCGCCAGTAGATGGGCGTAACTTTCTTGCTTCCCACCTCGAATACGGCCCAGACCCCGCTGCGCACCCCGTTGTTCTCGCCGATCGACACCACTCGCACATAGGTACGATCCGACACAGAAATCTTGCCGGCGAGCGCCGGATCCATCCCGGACTGACTGATGGCCTCTTGCACACTGTTAAATCCGTCATCTTTGGTATTGGGCAAGCCGTCATCCCCGAGACGATACTTCAGCAGATCCTCGACCACCCATTCATCCATCATCTGACCGTCCCCGGCCGTCAGCGTCAGCAAAACCTCGCGCGAAGCCGTGTTCACATTGACCTTGCCGTCGCCAAAGGTCGTCAACAGCGGCGCGATACCGCGCAGGGGTTCCGCTTTCGGATCGGTCGGAGGTCCCCCGTAGACAATTTCCGGTGAAAAGCCCTTGATCAGCAGCAGTTCATCCACGGTATCCAGCGTGGCATTTTTCGGACTATACCCCTGTTCCTTGTAAAAGGAGTCATTCTCTTCCGCCCCGTTCAGACGATGTTCATCCCCCGGATCGGTCCAATCCATGAAGCAGTCGATCAGATCCGGCCAGATCTCCTCCGGCACGCCGGACTGATCCAGCAGCTCCTCCCAGTCCTCATCCTCCAGCGTGTTCACATTCCGGCGGCCGGCTTCTGGCAGGATATCTACCACCGCCGTCGACAGCCCCATCGTCACTTCCATCCCCGTGATGCCGATGCCGCGCTCCAGATTCTTCGCCATGATGCGCAGGGCCTCTTTCTCCTCGTCAGCCTCCTCGAAGGCGTTGCTGTCATAACTTTTGGCCAGCAGAAATTTGGCATACTCCACGCCGCCGCGCGCGGCCACCTGCGCCTTGAGCCGCTTGCGCGCATAGGAGGTGATCCCGGCCTCAATGTGCATCTCATAGGCCAGACCGCCGATCATCATACTCAGGATCAGCACCGTCCACATGGCCACAATCAGCGCCGCGCCGCCTTTGCGCTCAGCAGCGGCAGGACGGTGGTCTCTTAGTTTTCCATACCATGGAAACAGATTTCGCTGTTTTTCCATGGTATGGAAAAAATGTTTCCACAGTATGGAAAAATCACAGCTCACAGGCAATTGCATCACCCACCTTCCGGAGGAGTGACATCTTTATCGTTCGTCTTGGGCTCAGTCCTGCCTGTATCCCCGACGGCCGCCGCCTGCGCTGCCGCTTCCTCTTCCGCGGCCGAGGCCCGCCCCGCGGTGGTCCGGTCGCGTTTTTCCTGTCCGGGCAGATCGGGGGCGACTTCCAGCACAACAAGCCGCTGCAGTTCCAGCTCTTCGTCGAAGTCTTTGCGCTTCTTCATGGTCATCGTCAGGCGCAGCAGCTTCGGAAGCGAATTGGTTTCCTCCCAGTCCTGGCTCCAGCTGTCATCTTCGAAGTCGTACCACTCGCACGACAGGCCCGCGACCTCCGATGACACCAGCCAGCCGTCGACATCGCGCTCTTCCACGTCTTCGCTCACATGGGGCCATGCGCGCACCACGAGGCCGCTCTCCCCGTCCTCCGAATCCACCGTGACCGAAATCCGGTGCAGGCCGTTCTGATAGGGGGAATCGGGCGGAAGAAAGGCAGTCCCGCTGGTGACCCAGCTGATCTTATTGGCCGCACTTTTCGAGGTGCCGCCGCTGTCATCCAGCCAGAACCCGTAGGCCTCCGGCTTCGAAGAGAACCAGGCCGCACTGCGCAGAGCGGTGACCAGCTGGCCCATGGCGAATTCGCCGTAGTGCAGCTGCTCCAGCATTTCGCCTCCGCGGTTCCAGGCCTTCATGATGCCCCAGAAGGACCCGCCGGCCATCGTGGCCACGAGACTAAAAATCGCAAGCGCCACCAGCAGCTCGATCAACGTAAAAGCCGATCGAGCCTGCCTTCGCCGAGGCTTCGGCTGGCACACCCGCAATTCAATCAACGTGAATCCGCGGATCTTTTTCGGGGGAGGTCTCACAACAGCCCCTTGGGTTTCAGGGTACGTTCGCCGTCGCTGTTTTCAGGCACATACAGATACTGAACGGTCTCCTCCATGCCCTTCTTGCTCCCGCGGGTCCAAAACACGCGGGTCGTGAGCAGAAAGAGCCCCTCCTTCTGCTCGTCGTCCTCCCCGTAATCGTCAATCTGCCGCGTCCAGTTCCAGCCGGAAGGTCCGCTGTCAAAGCCGCCGCTATCCTGCCCCGCAGTAATCTCATCCATCAGATAAATGGGATTCTCCGCCTCCACTTGTCCCAGCATCCGCCGGGCCATTTCGTAGTTGCGGGCCTGGCGCACCACGGCGAGCGCCCGGGACGCCGCCTCGACCAGCGCCACAAGCGCCGTGCCCAGAATCACCACGGCCAGCAACACCTCAATGAGGGTCATTCCGGAACGCTTATTCACGGCGCACCTTGGCTTTCCCCGTCACGGGATCCATCTCGATTTCCGCGATGCGATTCTCGTCATCCCCGATCTTGATGGTATATGCATCACACATCCCATTGGGGTAATAGCTGACATAGTAGATATCATCGAATTCTTTTCCGCCTTTAAAATTCAGAATCCGGACCCCCTCCTCCAGCGCCCGCACCGTATCCGATTGAGTGCCCGAAGCCGTTTCGCCCCCCGTAGATTCACCCCCCCCGCTCGCCTCGGTCCCCATGCCGGACCCCGATCCGATCCCGCCGAAAAAGGCATCCTTTTTCACTCCAGGCTGCCCTTGATCTACCAGTTCAACCGTCCCTTTGACCTCATCATACAAAAGGGCCATATAGCGCTGTCCCAGCACGGCTTTGGATTGGGCATTCCGATGCATCATCGTCACGGTCCGCAGAGAATTGCGCAGCTTGGCCCCGCGAAAGGAGCGAGCAAACATGGGAACGGCCACCGCCGAAGCAATGGCCATGATCACTACGACCAGCAGGATTTCTAGCAACGTGAACCCGGTTCGCCGCTGCCTTTTCATCGCTGATCGTTGCTTTCTGTGCCGGATCCGCAACTACTTCACATCGTCCGCGCCGCCGATACTTCCGTCCGGACCGCCCGACACCACCACATAGATTCCGTTGTTCTGCTTGGTGTATTGAAATTCCTGCCCCCAGGGATCCTTAAGGGTTTCGGCCTTCTTGAGATAGGGCCCGTTCCAGTTCGGCTCGCTTCCCTTGGTGATCAAATTCTGCAGGCTTTCCGGCAGCTTACCGTTGTCGGTTTCGTACAGGTCAATGGCTGTGCCGATCGCACCGACACTGGCTTTTGCCGCCGAGGTCTGGGCCTGCGCCACACGGCCGCCCAGCCGGGGCACTGCCACCGCGGCCAAAATACCGATAATGACCACCACCAGCAGGATTTCAATCAGGGTGAACCCCGCATCCCGACGCTGAATTTGTTTGTTCTGTTCTTTCATGATGCACCTCCGACCCATGCTGGATCTTTTCATTAAAACTCTACCACACACCCTCCGACCCACCCAATCGATTTTTCAATGGACTCCCGCACCCCGGTCCTCCCCATCCTTCCGGACCTACGGGACGACATTGTCGAGAAACTGGTCTTCCTCCAGCCAGCGGATGACGCCGTGATAGACCGGCCATTGATTGGATGAGATCGAATAGGGCTGCCGGCCGCCGTTGTATTGCGAGCGATAGGCCTCAAATCCGCTGGATTCGGTCGAGGCCATGTCGCTCCAGGCCACCAGCAGGGAGGGCGCCGAGAAATCCGGAATGCCGTAGGATTCATTCATGCTGTATCGATCATTCCAGAAAACGGCGTTGGTTTGGCCGATGTGCTCGTCATAGTCCAGATTGTAGGAGGTTTCCCGCATCGGCAGCAAGGTGTCCCGATTGTAGGTCAGTACCGTGAAGCCGGAGTTGTTTCCATGGTTGAACAGTAGCCCGTTCATGATCTGAATACCGACCGTCGCATTGGAGGTGGCCGGGTCGTTGGCTATTTCCCAGCCTCGGTTATGATAATGACCGCAGAAAATTCCGGACACGGTATCGCTGTAGTCTGCGATCAGCTGATTATACTGCTTTACGAACGGTTCTTTCCAGTCGGAGGTGGCCACACCGGTCTGGCCGGTTTCCCAGTGCTGCCAGGTTTCAAAGGCATTCACGCCGGGTGGAATGTGCTGAATCACCCATACGGGCGTTCCCTGAGCCTGACAGGCTGAAAGCCGCGCTTCCAAAAAGGCCAGCTGGTTGCTGCCCGGGAGCATGTCGCCCGGATATTTCGGGCTGAGAAAAGTCGTTTCCAACGCGACCATCTCCCCCGCGCCAAAGGGTGCCGCATAGCATCCCGCATTCGTGAAGGTAGCCGAGAAGGAAGCGAAATCAGTCACCCCCGTCAGCCCGTACTGATAAAAAACAGGTGCAGAGGTCGCCAGAAACGCATCCCCTACCGTGATGTCATAATCTTCCAAAAAGGTGTCGTTGTTGCCCAGAACGCAATACACCGGCACATCCGGGAAAATCTGGTTCGCCTTGAACAGAATATATTCCAGCATTTTGATCGACAGCCTCTTCCAGTTCTCCGGATCGGGGTCGCCAGTCACATCGGCATACAGGTCCCAGAAATCGTAATATCGGAAATCCCCTAGGAACAGGACCGCGTCGGGGCGGGGACAGACGGCCACTGCATTGCTCAGCGCGGAACGATACATCATCGGTGTGGTCGCGGCCACGCCGCTGGCATCTGCGGTGTAGTATCCATTGGTGGCTGCCGCCAGAATGGAATCCCACTGACTGACCTCCGTGGTCATCAGCTGATCGACAATGGAAGCCGAGGCAAACGGACTCATGTGCAGATCCGAAAAGAAGATCACCCGGCCGACCCGGTTGGAAGCCGCTCCGGATTCTTCCAGAACGCGGTAATACTTCTTCCCATCCGGCCCTGGAGGATAGGTATAGCTGTTAACCGTTCCATTCGACGGGATATTCGTCACAGACGGAACAAATGCATTGGAGATGTCCAACCGTTCTGCAGATTCGATGGTGAAGACCGCCTGGCTGGCCCCTTGCCAGACCAGCGAGAAGGCGCCATCCGACATCCAACCTTCCAGAAGGCGAAGAGGATCCTCCCCCCGCTGCCCTGCCGCACCCCTCCCTGGCAGCAACACGACCAGGATCAGCGGACACAACAGAACCCGCCGGAGAAGCTGGAAACCCCGTGCCTGAAACCAATATGACCCGCTTCTCTTCATCAACAGCCCTCTCCAGTGGAATTGGAGCATTTCATTCCACAGAATCCAGAAAAATATGAATGTTTTCTGCCGCCGGCTCCGCTGGCGGTCTGACACAACAAAACACCCGGCCAGATCATTCTGAGCCGGGTGTGGAATCGTTGCGACAGACCGCTTAGTTGCGGCCGACGCTGTGATAGGTGAAACCTTTGGCCCGGATCTCTTCAGGATTGAAGATGTTGCGACCATCCACAATCACAGGGGTGGACATCACACTCTTCAATTTCTCCAGATCAACCTGCTTGACGTCATCCCACTCGGTCAGAATCAGCAGCAAATCGGCATCCTTGGCGCATTCGTACAGATCCTGCACGCAGTCCAGTTCTGGATGGAACTCTTTGAACTTCTCTTCGGCCACCGGATCCCACGCACAGAGCTTGGCCTTCATTTCCAGCAGTTTCGGCACGAAATACAGGCTCGGGGATTCGCGGACATCGTCCGTCTCCGGCTTGAACGCCAGCCCGAAGATCGCAATTTTCTTGTCCTGGACGACCCACAACTCCTGTTTGATCTTCTTCATCACATAGTCGCGCTGGGTCTTGTTGATGTGCTGGACTTCCTTCAACAGCGTGAATTCATGGCCCAACGCATCCGCCAGACGCACAAACGCATCCACATCCTTCGGGAAACAGGAACCGCCATAGCCCACACCCGCGCTCAAGAAACGGGGGCCGATCCGCGGGTCCAGGCCCATGCCCTTCGCCACCTGGCTGACATCCGCCCCCGCCAGTTCGCAAATACGCGCCACAGCATTGATATAAGAAATTTTCATCGCCAGGAAGGAGTTCGAGGCATGCTTGGTCAGTTCGGCGCTCGTCACGCTCATCCGCAGGAACTCGCCGCCGCCCTTCTGTAGAATAGGCTTATAAATTTCTTCCAGCAGGTCACCGGCCCGTTTGCTTTCAACGCCCACGACAATGCGATCGGGGTGGGTGGCATCCTCGAGTGCGGTGCCTTCGCGCAGAAACTCCGGATTGGAGGCCACATCGAAATCCGTGTCTTCCCGCAGATACTTCAAGATCGTCCGCTTCAGGTGCTCGCTGGTTTTTGCCGGGACCGTGCTCTTCTCCACCAGCAGGCGATAGCTGGTCATGTGCTCAGCGACCTGGCGGCCGACCTGCTCGACATAGGTCATGTTCGCTTCACCGCCCACACCCGGAGGGGTACCGACCGCAATAAAGATCACTTCAGCAAAAGCGGTTCCCTCTTCGATCGACGTGCTGAATTTCAGGCGGCCGGACTTCACATTCCGCTCGACGACTTCATCCAGACCGGGCTCATAGATCGGCATGATATTCTGATGCAGCATCTCGATCTTTTTCGGGTCGTTATCGATGCACAGCACCTCATGACCTGCATCCGAAAAACATGCACCGGTCACCAGACCGACATAACCTGTTCCAACCACTGTGATTTTCATACCGTCTGCTCCTTGTTTCCTTCTGAATTCGAACAGGCATAAGCTATTGAAATTCCGCCCTAAAATCAACCCCTTCCACGCACCTGCACCCGGAAGGAAGCCGACTGTCGCATGAAAAATTGCCTCGATCGCCCTGAAAAGGGCAAAGAACCTTTCCATTTCGGGAAACCTGTGGAACAATCCTTCCCCATCATGAAAATCCAGCGCGCCCTTGTAAGTGTTTCTGACAAAACCGGCATTCTTGACTTTGCCCGCGGCCTTTCCGCGCTTGAGGTTGAGATTCTGTCCACCGGCGGCACCGCCGCCGCCCTGCGCAAAGCAGGAATTCCCGTCACCGATGTGTCTGCCTTCACCGGACACCCCGAAATTCTCGATGGCCGCGTCAAGACCCTGCATCCCAAAATCCATGCCGGCATTCTGCAACGACGCATGAACCCGGCGGATAGGGACACCTGCAAGAAGCTGGACCTGCCGCCAATCGACCTCGTGTGCACCAATCTCTATCCGTTCGAGCAAAGCCCGGGCATTGAGAATATCGATATCGGGGGACCGTCCATGCTCCGGTCCGCCGCCAAAAACCATGTGGATGTGATTGTCCTCTGCGACCCCGCCGACTACTCATCCGTTCTGGCCACCCTTCAGTCCGATGGCGATCTGTCACTGGAAACCCGCCGGGCCCTCGCCACCAAGGTGTTTACCCGCACGTCGGTCTATGATGCGGCCATCGCCAAGTGGCTGGCTGGCGAACCGCCGGCCGAAAACCCGCTGCGCTATGGAGAAAACCCTCACCAGCGTGCCTCTTTCCGCCCCGACTCCCCTCTCCCGCCCGAGGCCACCCTCGCCACGGCCCGAATCCTTCATGGCAAGGAGATGTCCTACAACAACTATGTTGACGGCGATGCGGCACTGGAAGCCGCCCGTGAGCTCTATGACGCTCCGGCCGCCATCATCATCAAACATACCAATCCCTGCGGGGCGGCCACCGGCGAAACCCTTGCCGATGCCTTGTCCGCCGCCTGGGAGGGCGATGTGGTCTCCGCCTTCGGCTCGGTCATCGCCTTGACCCGCCCCGTCGACCTCGCCACCGCTCAACTGTTGAAGGGCCGCTTTGTCGAAGCGGTGATTGCTCCGGAATTCGAACCGAACGCCCTGGAATTCCTTCAGGCCAAGTCCAGGGATATCCGGCTGCTCTCTCTTGACCGCCCGCTGAACGCTCCTCTGCCCCGGCAGATCCTCCGACGCATCAATGGCGGAACGCTCACCCAGGATGCGGATATCGGCGCCCCGGAAGGCTGGAGCGGCGTGACGGAGGCGTCTTTCCCCGATTCCTTACGTCCGGTGGCCGACTTCGGTATCCGGGTCTGCACCCACCTCAAATCCAACGCCATTCTGCTCGCCTGGGAATATGCCCCCGGCAACTTCTCCATCCTGGGTATGGGCGCCGGACAGCCCAACCGCGTCGATGCGATGCGCAAACTGGCGCTGGCAAAAGCCCGCGAAAACATCGACCGCCTGGAACTGGACCGCAAAACCGTCCTTGCCCGTTCGGTCCTTATCTCCGATGCTTTCTTCCCGTTTGCCGACAATATCGAGGCCGCCGCGGCATTCGGCATCCGCTATATTGTCGAACCCGGCGGCTCCAAACGCGATGCTGACTGCATTGCCGCCTGTGATGAAAAGGAAATCTCGATGGTCTTCACCGGATGCCGTCATTTCCTTCACTAAACGATGCCCTCATTTTTCGGAAAAGTGCCGTTGACACCTTGAATCACCCCATGCTAGTGTTAATGAACAATCGTTCAGATACAGGAGAAACCCCATGGCCACAAAATCATCCGCCGCCCCGAAAAAAGACCCGAACAGCCAGTTACCCCCCGCACTGAGTGCTGTCCTCGCCCAGATTCAAAAGGAATTTGGCGAAGGCGCCATCATGCGCTTGGGTAACGGCGAACCCATCAAAAAAATTCCATCCATCTCCACCAGTGCCATGACGCTGGATTTGGCTCTCGGAATCGGTGGCGTACCCCGCGGCCGCGTCGTTGAAATCTTCGGCCCCGAATCCTCCGGAAAAACTACGCTCGTTCTGCATATTATCGCCGAAGCGCAGAAAGCCGGCGGCATGTGTGCCTTCATCGATACCGAGCATGCCCTAGATCCCGGCTACGCCAAGAAGATCGGGGTGGACATCGACAACCTGCTGGTCTCCCAGCCCGATTCCGGCGAAGAAGCCCTGATCATCGCCGATCAGCTGATCCGCTCCAACTCTCTCGATGCCCTTGTGCTGGACTCTGTCGCCGCTCTGGCACCCCGTGCGGAGCTGGAAGGGCAGATGGGCGATTCCCATGTCGGCCTGCAGGCCAGGCTGATGAGCCAGGCCATGCGGAAAATGACCAGCATCCTGGATAAATCCAAGACCTGCTGCATCTTCACCAATCAGATCCGTGAAAAAATCGGCGTCATGTTCGGAAGCCCCGAAACCACCCCCGGTGGCCGCGCCTTGAAGTTCTACTCTTCCGTCCGTCTCGATATCCGCCGCATTGGCGCCATCAAATCCGGCGACGGCAAGGTGGTTGGCAACCGCACCCGCGTCAAGGTCGTGAAAAACAAGGTCGCCCCTCCGTTCACCGAAGGCGAATTTGACATCCTGTATGCGGAAGGCATCTCCAAAATCGGTTCGATCATCGATGCAGCCAACAACTACAACCTGCTGGACAAGCGCGGCACGTGGTTGTCTTTCCAGGGGGAGCAGCTTGGTCAGGGCCGGGATGCCGCCCGGAGGAATCTCAAGAACGAACCCGAACTGCTGGAAAAGATCCGGAAAGCCGTTCAGGACAAGCATGATGGTGTTGAAGCACCGGCCGAAGAAAAAAAGGCGGCCGTACCCAAAGTAGACGCTCCGGCCGAAAAGCCCAAATAATACTGGTTCCGGATTCTCAGTCAGAAAAGAGCCTTTCTTCGGAAGGGCTCTTTTCCATTTCAGTGCTTCTCATCATTTTGTGGTAGGGTCTCCGCAACATGAACATGTCGAACTCCTATCCCATTGGAAAAGTCTTTAATATCCCGGTCCGGGTGCATATCACACTGCTGATCTTTCTCCCGCTCCTAACGGTATGGTTTGCTCCTGCGAAGAATCTGGTGGGGCTGACCTTTGGCCTGCTGGGTGCCATCGCACTGTTTGGCAGCATTGTGCTGCATGAAGTCGGCCATTCCCTTGTCGCACGTGCCAAAGGATCGCGCATCCGTGAAATCCTGCTGCTGCCCATCGGCGGCATGGCCCGGCTCGACCAACTGCCCCGGCGCCCCGCCGATGAAATCCTGACGGCTCTCGCCGGTCCGGCCGTCAGCTTTATTCTTGGAATTATTGGCCTGCTGGCAGGACCGGCTGTCTTCCGATTCAACCCCATGCTGGGATCGCTCTGCTATAACATCGGTGCCCTGAACATCATGTTGGCCCTGTTCAATCTGATCCCCTCCTTTCCCATGGATGGCGGGCGGATCTTCCGTGCGGCACTCACACCGCGCATGGGCCGTCTTGCCGCCACCCAACTCGCTGCCAAGGTTGGACGGGGTATCGCCTGGATCTTCGGGATCCTAGCCATTAAACCCCTTTTCTCGGGTGGCAGCCCCAACTTCATGCTGCTGGCTGTTGCATTTTTTGTCCATCAGGCGGCCGGGGCAGAAGCCCGGATGGCCGAGGCCGAGGCTGCCTATATGCGCCAGCGTGCAAACGACAGCGGTATGTGGAAAATCCCGGATACCGATGTAAAGGTCAGCCCCCCTCCCTATGCCCAGACGCCGCCATCCCCCCGCAAGAACCCCGCCCGCGGTTTCTTCGATGACCTGTTCAAGAAATGGCGATAAGCTGAGGCCCCGTTCATGCCCCCTTCCACTACCCTTCTCAAAAAGCGTTCCCAGATGCCGCATGAGCCCTTGGAGCAATGCCACGGCGGACTCGGCGCACTCGACTGGACCGAAGTGCTCGGACCCGGAGACCTCACAGGCAGGCGCATTCAATTCATCCACGATGATATTCTCGCGCCCGGTGTTTCCGTCGGCATGCACAAACACACCGAGGACGAAGAGTATTACTACATCCTTTCCGGCAGCGGCATCATGATGCTGAATGACGAACAGATCGAAGTCTCCGCCGGCGACATCACGGCCGTCTTCCCCGGCGGAACCCATTCGCTGAAAAACACCGGATGCGAAGACATGCGCATTCTCGTGATCAGTGTGGCTGTCGCATAGCCCCAACTCAAAAGTTTCCATGGTATGGAAACTATTTTCACGGTTTTTCCATGGTATGGAAGAAATGTTTCCATAGTGTGGAAACTTTTCTCGCTGCCCTCATGCCGCAGCT
>Ga0207996_1002382_pt1 | contig 11535 bp, 9 predicted proteins | sample AntAceMetag02UKG_FD_184773 | JGI IMG/M metagenome (GOLD analysis project Ga0207996, IMG submission 184773) | Saline lake microbial communities from Ace Lake, Antarctica - Antarctic Ace Lake Metagenome 02UKG (SPAdes) (version 2) | ecosystem: Environmental > Aquatic > Non-marine Saline and Alkaline... | reverse complement strand
AAGAAAACCTGCCGTAAACTCGGTGTATCGTTTTGGCAATATCTTCATGATCGAATATGTGGCCTCAACAAAGTTCCAAAATTATCTGACCTGATCCGGCAGCAAATCTTGAGTACAGCATAGCCTCCGATCTATTTATCTATTATTTCTACTTTTCGTGATCCTTTTGAAACCCCAATGGACAGTAAAAATCAATTTTACTACCGCAGCTTATTGGGCTGTTACGGATGTCAGATACAACCAACAGAAATATAAAGAGATACAAAAAGCCATCCCTATATATTCAAGAATTCATAAAGGATAAGTATAGCAATGAAAAAGCTCAATTTATTGAAATTCTCAAAACACACTTCATAAACCAAAAAGCATTTGACTATCTGTTAGACGACAAATTTGAAGAATTTATCTCAGAAAGAGAAAAAATAATCATATCCAAAATAAAAGAAATAATTGAATATGATGAAATCAAGACAAGAACGACACTTATCTCGCCAACAAGCCCATTCACCAACAGAATCATTTTTGTCAACACATTGAAGTCCTGTGATGAATACATTTACTGGGTGGATAAATATTTCACAAAGAAAGGCTTAGAGCTACTTGCAGAATCAGTAAATGAAAAGATAAAAAAAGTAAAAATAATCATGTCCATTGATAAGGTCGATAAAAAATTCAGAAGCATGTTTAAATATTTCAAACAAGAGATGCAAAATAAAAACATCAACTGCGAACTAAAGGTAATCACCGAATCAAAAGTAAAATCATCCATACATGACAGATTCATCATAACAAAATATGAATCATTCAATATCCCATCACCAGACATCATCGCAAGAGGGCAACTTAGCGAAATATCCAAAAGCGAGAACAAGGAACAACTGGAAAAAGAATTCGAAGATTTGTGGGAGAAAACTAAAGATATAATCCACGAATGGAATGACATCGAAAGCAAGTTAAAATAGGTCACCGGTATTTATTGTAAGTCGGCTTTCAAACTTGACCCACCGTGCTGTTTTTAGAAAGATTAAATTGCATATTAAAACAAATGGTTGAATAATTGTCGAGTTAATTTTGAGTGCCGATTCTGGCTGAAAGTGGGTCATTATTGCACGTCGATTTACAACTCTTGCGGCTTTAGACATTCCAATATACGATATTCAGTCTTTAGTCTCGAAATAGTGAAGACTGCGGCTATCATTGTTCACTCACACCTATGACTTTGAAGACGTGGATTGATAATGAAATTCCACGCTTTTGTGGTTTCTTTGGTTATACAAGATATTGTGGTGATGGCCTCTGGTATAAAAAGTGTGATTTCTCCAACTTATCACAAGTTCGATAGTTGTTGTGATATCTGCTAACCACAACACCATGGGAATGTTTTAAACCATGTCGATTAGTGCGCAGGCTAAAGGACGCAAAATCAATAAAATCATACTACTTTTAATTTGTCATGAAAGATTCCGATTATTACCTGTAATTTTATTGACAAGCACGGTAAATTTTAATATATGTCCAACTTCATGCCGGAGTGGTGAAACTGGTAGACGCACGGGACTCAAAATCCCGCGGGGGCGACCCCGTCTCGGTTCGATTCCGAGCTCCGGCACCAGCAAAAATACCGGTGTTTGACACTTGTTTGTTTCAGTAGGCCCCATGGCGTTTGTCGTGGGGCCTTTTTTTTGGTGCTCTGCGGCTTTGAGTGAGAAAATTCACCCATGGGAGTCCGGCAGCCTATTCCAATGATATGGTTGACTCTTAAAGGAATTTTGCATATGAATGCAACATATGGAAAATAAATTAAGACACATTAATTTTGTGCTGCATGCGCTTCGCAAAATTCATCGGTTGATTATTGTGGAAAAAAACAGGGATCGTCTGATTCAGGGAATCTGCGATAACCTGGCCGTGACTTCCGGTTATTGCTGCGTCTGGATGGTTTTGGTAGACAGCGCCGGTAGATATATGAATTCGACGGGGTCCGGACTGGGAGAAGAATTTCGGTCTTTGTGTACACTTCTGAAAAAGAATCAATTTGTTCCGTGTGCGCAAAAAGCCCTTGCCCGGGGCGATGTTGTTTTAACAAAAAGCTCCCGCACTGCCTGCGACACCTGTCCCCTTGCAGGGCATTACGGCACCCATGCCGCCATGACTGTCCGCATGAAGCATAAGGACCGGATTTACGGCGTGCTTACTGTGACCGTTTCAGGGGAATCGACGGACAATCCTGAGGAATATGGCTTGTTGCAGGAGATTGCCGAAGATATTGCCTTTGCCCTGCATAATCTCGACATGGAAGAGGCCCACCGGTTTTCCGAAGAAGCCCTGGAAAAAAGTGAGCAGAAATATCTTGCCCTAGTGGAGAACATCAGTGAGGTACTATATGCCGTCGACAAAAAGGGAATGATAACCTATGTGAGTCCATACGTGAAAGTGCTCGGAGGATATGCTCCCTCTGAATTGATCGGCAAATCTTTTGTGGATTTTGTCTATCAGGAAGATATACCGGGTCGCATAGAGCAGTTTCAAAAAACCGTTTCCGGTGTAAACGAGTCCAGTGAATACCGATTTGTGACCAAATCGGGTGCCGTACTCTGGGTAAAGACTTCCGGCCGGGCCGTTTTTGAAAAAGATCAGGTTGTCGGTGTACAGGGCGCATTGACGGATATCACCGACCTGAAGCGTGCCGAAAAAAAATTGAAAGCGAGCGAACAGATATATAAAACGCTTTTTCAGGTTACTCCGGCTGCAACCGCTATTATCGAGAATGACATGACGCTGTCCATGGTAAATGCCCAATTCGAAAGGCTCTGCGGATACTCCAGAGAAGAGATCGAAGGAAAGAAAAAATGGGTTGAATTTGTACTGCCGAAGGATCTTGAGAGAATGCGTGAATATCACGGACAACGCCGCGGGGACCCGGATTCCGCTCCCGGGGAATATGAATTTCGCTTCATTGACCGCCATAAAGACGTTAAAAATATTGCCCTGAATGTTGCGGTTATCCCGGAAACCGGGAAAAGCATAGCGGCACTGGTGGATATCACCAGAATGAAACAGGTAGAAAAAAGGCTCCGGCAGGCTCAAAAGCTGGAAAGCATCGGCACTCTGGCCGGCGGGATCGCTCATGACTTTAACAATATCCTGGCCGGAATGTTGGGGTATGCCCAATTGGCAATGCTGGGGCTTCCCAAGAGTTCACAGGTTCACACCAATCTTGAAAATATCATAGGGGCCGGCCGCCGCGGCAGGGATCTCATAAAACAGATCTTGAGCTTCAGTCTTTATGAAACGACCCGGACCGAACCCGTTCTGGTCAGGCCCATTATCAAGGAAATCGTAAAACTGCTGGGAGCGACCCTGTCGTCCACCATCGAAATTCGTCAAATCCTGAAAGGTGACCAGGAATACGTGATGGCGGATGCCACAAAAATTCATCAGATTTTGACCAACCTCTGCACCAATGCCGGTTATGCGATGCAGGAAAATGGTGGTATCCTGGAATTGAAAACCGATATAGTGGAGATCGGGGGCGAGGCGGCCGGTTTTAATTTTAACCTTACGCCGGGAAAATATTTGAAAATAACGGTCAGCGATACGGGCTGCGGCATTGACCAGGAAGTTCTGGATAAAATATTCGAACCCTATTTTACCACCAAGCCCCATGGACAGGGCAGCGGTCTGGGTCTGGCGGTGGTCAGGGGCATTGCAGCCGGTTGCGGCGGGACCATAACCGTATACAGTGAACCGGAAAAGGGAACTACCTTCAATGTATACCTGCCTGTCGTGGAAAAGGATAAAGTCCGAATCGATAAAGGCAAACCCGTTGCCGGCCATAGGCACTGACGAATTCTGTTCTGAACGGTGAACCCTGAATTTATGAACAAGCATAATTATTTCTATTCGATTCAAAAATAAAAAATTGTTCAGGAGGATATATGAATATTTGCAAAGTTGAAGCAAGGGATCTGCCGGACCTTTGGTTTCAGGCCGTTTATAATATTCTGGATAACGGAAAAAGATTCACAATTGACCGTGGATCCTATGCCGGACAGACCCGCCTGGAGTATGATTATTTTACGGGGCACATCAAGTTTCCCGGCACCCAGCCGTTGATTCCGGAAATTCCGGTTGCCTGCAACATCCCCAATCCGGTGGAGAACGACTATATCTACGGCGGCGAGGGGTACAGCCGCTCCTATATCGAATATCTCATGACCCCCCACAAGGAAAAGGGAGAATCGTATACCTACGGTGAAAGGCTCACCCGGGCGCCGATCAGAGGCAACAAGCTGTCCTGGTGGCAGGCTGACAAGTCGGATATCATTGACCGTCGGGAGGTGGATGGCCGGATTGTTTTTGAAGAAGACGGCCAGATCTATATCAATCAGATCGAATGGGTTATCCGGACCTATAAAGATTTCGGCACCCGCAACAACCAGATGGTGCTCCAGGTGGCACATCCAGCTGATCTTACACTCGTGGATCCGCCCTGCCTGCGCCACATTGACACCCGGATTCAGGACAATGCGCTCCATTTTTTCGTGTATTTCCGTTCCTGGGACCTGTGGAACGGACTTCCGGCCAACCTGGCCGGCATCCAGAACCTGAAAGAGTTCATGGCTGCCGAGATCGGCGTGGAGGACGGAGAGATGCTGGTGGAAAGCAAGGGCCTTCACCTGTACGGATATGCCGAGGATCTGGCCCGGTTAAGATGTTTCAAGGATTTTGAGTGATTTCTGTCTGCTTTGTCGTTTTTTTCGAAACTTTAAGAAAAAATAAGGAGAATCAAAATGCCCAAGTTTATCTATCAGGAAATGTTTCCCATGGGGGTAGACACCACTCAATACCGTCTGCTTACCCGGGATCATGTTACTGTTAAATCCTTTGAGGGCAGGGATATTCTGCTTATCGATGCTCCGGGTCTGACCCTGCTTGCCAGACAGGCTTTTACGGACGTATCTCATCTATTGCGCCCTTCCCATCTCAAACTGACGGCTGAAATTTTCAAGGATCCGGAAGCTTCGGAAAACGACCGGCTGGTGGCTCTGGACATGCTTAAAAATGCCGTGATCTCCGCTGAAGGCGAATTCCCTCTATGCCAGGATACGGGAACCGGCATCGTGCTCGGCAAAAAAGGCCAGCAGGTGTTTACCGGGTACTGCGACGAAGAGGCCCTTGCCCGGGGAATATTTGACGCTTATACCCAAAATAACCTGCGCTACTCCCAGAACGCGCCGCTGACCATGTTTGATGAGAAAAATACCGGATGCAATCTCCCGGCCCAGATAGAGCTTTATGCCACCGAAGGCGATGCCTACAAATTTCTGTTTATCGCAAAGGGCGGCGGGTCAGCCAACAAAACTTACTTGTACCAGGAAACCAAAGCGGTGTTGAATCCCGAAACCCTGGTAGAGTTTATGAAGGCGAAAATGAAGACGCTGGGCACGGCGGCCTGCCCGCCGTATCACCTGGCCTTTGTTGTCGGCGGCACGTCGGCCGAGTTCAACCTCAAGACCGTTAAATTGGCGTCTGCCGGATACCTCGACGCCCTGCCCACGAGCGGCAGTGAAACCGGCCATGCCTTCAGGGATGTCGCGCTGGAACGGGAAGTCCTGAAAGTGTCCCGGCAGCTTGGCATCGGGGCACAGTTCGGCGGCAAGTACTTCTGCCTGGATGTCAGGATCATCCGGTTGCCGCGCCACGGCGCATCCTGTCCCATTGGTGTGGGGGTCAGTTGCAGTGCTGATCGCAACGTCAAGGCCAAAATTACCCGCGATGGCATTTTCCTGGAAAGACTTGAGGTCAGCCCGGAAAAGTATATGCCGGAAATCAAAGCCGCCGCCGACAAGGCCGTGGCCGTGGACCTGGATCAGCCCATGGACGATATCCGGGCATTGCTCACAAAATATCCGGTGGCCACCCCGCTGAGCCTCACCGGTAAAATCGTGGTGGCCCGGGATATTGCCCATGCCAAATTGAAGGAGCGACTGGATAACGGAGAGGATCTGCCCGAATACGTTAAGAACCATATCATATATTATGCCGGGCCGGCCAAGACCCCCAAAGGCTATGCCGCAGGCTCCTTCGGCCCCACTACCGCGGCACGAATGGACCCCTATGTCCCGATTTTTCAGGCCGAAGGCGGCTCCATGGTCATGCTGGCCAAGGGCAACCGGTCAAAAGTAGTGACCGATGCCTGTAAAAAGTACGGCGGATTTTATCTGGGGTCCATCGGCGGGTCGGCAGCCCGGCTCGGCAAGGAGTGCATCACCCATATGGAAATTCTCGAATACCCGGAACTGGGCATGGAGGCGATCTATATGATCACGGTAAAGGATTTTCCGGCATTTATCCTGGTGGATGACAAGGGTAATGATTTTTTTGACGGGCTTCTGGATTGATATGTAACATGGTCATGTTCGATTTTTTTAATATTTGCGGACAATTTATGTGCTGACAATAAGTCCGGCCGATTCTTGCATGTGAGAATCACATTTCGAACAAGCCCACAAAGCCCTCTACCATTTAAATGGTTTTGCCGACGGCAAGGCCGAGGAAGAATACACCGATCCCTGCCACGACCTGGAAAACCACATTGCCCATTCCCATCAGCATTTCCGAATCGGACAGGAATTGACCGGTTTCTGAGACAAGCGTTGAAAAGGTGGTAAAAGCACCGATAAAGCCGACAAATATTACGGTTCGTGCATCTGTGCCAAGGCTCCATCGGCCAATGGCAAAAGCATAGAGTGCTCCGAATAAAAAACATCCGATGACATTGACAACGGCTGTCCCCCATGGAAACCCAGGCCCCAGCCATCGCTGCGTGGCGCTGGTCAATCCATATCTGGATAATGTACCCAATGCGCCGCCCAATGCAATCCACAACAGTTTTTGCAACATCTGTAGTATTCCTTTTCAGTATTGTATATCTCTACCCTGGAGGCGTTTGCAGTCCCGATTTTTTAAAATAACCGTTTCAAGTTTTTAAATTTTCGGATTGTTCATAAAAAAACTCCCGCCGTTTTTTACCCGACAGGAGCCTTTGGCCTTACAAAAAACAACTCCTGTTAAATAGAGTTTCAAACAGGAGTTCTATCTTGTCGAAGTTACGCTGAAAATAGTTGCCTCGTTGTACAAAGTCAAGAAAAAATCGCTTTGAAAGTCTGCTCTCCCTTCTGTTTTCGGGCCATGGGTGAATTGATTGGCGAACAGGATTTGAGAATCCGGATGGTAGAAGTAAAGCCGTTCTATAACAGTACGGGTCCGCCTCTACGGCGAAATAGGACCATGTTCGGTCACTTTCTTGAAAGAATATAAGCCATCGTCTGATAAGTGAGCTGCTTTAAATGAAGCGGTGTTGCTCAGGATGGTTTTTTCATGGCATTTTTTACTACGGCCATGGATTTTTCCAGATCGTCGGGGGTAAACACTTCAAGGTTCAGGATACCGCTGAATCCGATGTTTTCAAGGGCTTTTATCCAACGCTGAACCCGGGGTTCGGGCAGATGATCAAGTCCTATGTGATCGGTGTCATTGCTGACGCCGTGCAGATGAATTTCGTGAATCTCTTCTTTAAAGCTTTCAATGGTGCGGCATATATCTTCGCGGCCCAGCACCAGGTGTCCAATGTCCAGGCATAGCCGACAAAAACCGTTCTTTATAAACGGGCTTAAAAACGCCGGAGAGAAATTTATATTTTCCACCACCAGGCTTTTTGACCAGCCCAGTTCTTGTTCCAGTATTTTCAGGCCGGCAAGCCCCTGGTCGGTCCATTGCTTCCAGTTGTTGCCCCGGCCCGTTTTAAAATAGGCACCCGGCACGGCGGTGAGGGTAGGGGGAGTGAAAGGAATGTGCAGGACGTAATTGACCGGGCTTAATGAAGCGGTTTTATGAAAACAGTCCATGGCCAGACAGATGGATTCTTTCTGTTTGCTTTGTTTGCTTGATGCTATTTCCAGTGATGCCGGGAGGTGCACCGAATAGGTCAGATGTTTTTCCATGCTCATCTGTTTGAGCATGGAAATGGTGTCTTCATCAGGGATGTTGTGCAGATCCGGTGTGTGAAACAGTACAATCTCGATATGATTCAGTCTGGCTGACAGCTTTTCAATATTTTCTCTCAGATTTTTGCCGTAAACCATGGACGGAGCACCAAGAGTAAATGTTTTTTTGTTCATTTTTTTGTTTATTTCAGGAAAAAATGGTGTCCGCGTCTGTGTCACAGGGTGAAAAATCGTTATTTAAATAAGGGCACGGTTTTTTGTTTTTATTGACCGAGCATCACTTCGATGATTTTTTTGTCTACATGATCCATTCCCTGGACGCAGAGTTTGCCCAGATTCCGGATGGTGGATTCCGCACCGTTTCCGACGATTCCCTCGGTTTCGGATATGAAAATATTGTTTTTGGCGAGTTTGGCCGAGAGGATCGCTTCCCCGGAAGCTGTGGAGAGCTTGAACGCGCACCCGCCCTTGGCCCCGTCACACACCATGCCGGCCAGATCTCCGCTCATATTGTTGATGGTGCCGGCGATCTGGTCGTCATTGCATCCCAAGAGCCAGGCCACGGCAACGCTGGCGCCGATACCGGCGGCAATGGCGCATCCGCAGATGGGGGAGAGGCTTCCCGTAAATTCTTTGATATAGATGGTTACCAGGTGGCTGAAAGCCAGAGCCCGGACCAGTTTTTCATTATCGCTGCCCAGCTCCCGGCAGGTCAACAGCACGGGCAGGATGGCAGTCAGACCGTGATTTCCGCTTCCGGCACTGCTCATCACCGGCAGTTTGACACCCGCCATGCGGGCATCGGTAGCCGCGGAGGTATAGATTCTTACCCGGTTGACCAGGTTGTCCTCCAGCTCCCCTTTGTCCATGAGGGCCTTCAGACCGGCTCCGAGTCCAAGGCCGGGCTTATCCCTGAGGCCGACATTGGCCATCTTCATATTCATGTCCGCCCCTTTGGCCAGAAATGCAATTTTTTTAAAGGGGATGGTCTCAATGGTTTCCCTGAGCTGTCTGATCGTTAGAGCCCCGAGTTTGTCCATGGCCTGATGATCGTTTGCATCTGCTGCCTGCGCGGTTTTTTCCATGATAACGGCATTGTTTTTTTCCACCCGGACAATATTGGTATGGTGGTCCAGGATGATGCATCTGCTGCTTCCCTGATCCGTAACAACCCTGGCTTCGATATAAAAAGAGGCCTTGGTTTCTTCCAGGCTGATGGTGATGATGCCACGATCCAGAATGGCCCTGGCCGCGGTAATATACGCATCATTAACCTTGTCGAAAAGCTCGAGTCCCAGATCGGGATTGCCGCAAACAAGGGAAAGGGCCACGGCAAAGGGGATCCCGGACTCGCTAGTCCCGGGAATACCCACCAGCATGCCATTTTTAAAAATGTTCGGGCTGACGATGACATCGACCGTTTTAAGATCGCCCTTGACTTCACCATAGGCCCTGGCCACGGCCAGGGCAGCGGCAACCGGCTCGGTACAGCCCAGAGAAGGTCTTACCTTGTCTTTTAAAATCGCAACAATTTTGTTATAATCCATATTTTTTTAGGACTCCTTTGTTTCGGCGATGCCTAACAATCCAGCAGCAAAATTGACTCGATTTCAATATCAGCACCCAGCGGAAGGGCCGCCACCTGAACCGCGGAACGGGCCGGCGGATTTTTTTCGAAATAGCTTGCATAGGCCTTGTTAACCACCGCAAAATCATTCATGTCGGTCAGAAATACCGTGGTTTTCACCACCCGGTCCAGGTCGGCGCCGGCGGCCCTGGCCAGGGCACGGATATTTTTAAAGATTTGATGAGTCCTGTCTTCGATGTTACCCTGCACCATCTTGCCGGTCTCAGGATCAATGGCCAGCTGGCCTGATAAAAAAACAAGGTTGCCGGCGGCAATGCCCTGGCTGTAAGGCCCAATGGCCGCAGGTGCCCGGGATGTATGTATTGTTTTGATAACGCAGTTTTTTGGTTCCATTTTTTCATCCTTTATCAATATTTAAAAAAAGAAGAATTACCCATAATCCTTTACTTTATATGTTAATTCTTCAGAAATATCAAATGTAATATATGGATGCAGGATTGACGGCAGGGAGATGACTCCTGCCAAACCGGGAACAGCTTCCTGCCCCCAGCGCTTCGCCATCCGGAGATATCGTTTGTGAGCCATCCCCAAAATATTTTTATAATAATGATGTTAAAGGGGGAAAAATAGGAGCGTCATATAGACAGCTGGTGGAAAATTTTGTCAGGGGGCCGGACGGAAGTTTTATCCGTAAATGCTGTTATACTCTTCATCCAGGCCTTTTTTAAGGCTGAAAAGCATTGCCAGCAGTATCCCGGTAAGGGGTAACCCGGCAACAAGGGTTGCTGACTGCAAAGCGATCAGACCTCCGCCAAGCAGCAGGGCCGCTGCAACACCCCCCTGAAGGCTGGCCCAGAAAACACGCTGAATGGCGGGCGGATTGGTTTTGCCGCCGCCGGTTATGATAGTGATGACCAGGGTTGCTGAGTTGGATGATGTTATGAAGAATAAAGCGGCCAGGACAATCACTGTAATGGAACTAATGCCGGACAGGGGAAGGTTTTCAAAGAATGTGTATATGGCGGTGCAGAGTTTCTTGTCGATGGCCTGAGCGATTCCTGCTCCCTCGAACATTTCCATATACAGCGCAGAACTGCCAAAAATAGTAAGCCACAAAAATGTCAGCAGGGTGGGTGCGAACAAAACGCCTGAGATAAATTCCCTTATGGTTCTTCCTTTGGAGATTCGTGCAATAAACATTCCGACAAACGGGGCCCATGTAATCCACCAGGCCCAGTAAAAGATGGTCCAGGAGTTTTGCCGTTCGTTTCGCGAAAAGACCTCGGTAAATAAGGATATATTCCAAAATTGGCTGAAGTAATTTCCTATGTTTTGCGGTATGGCGTTTAAAATAAATAATGTCGGTCCTGCCAAAAAAATAAACGCCATCAGAAAAATACCCAGAACGATAGTGATAATGCTAAGCTGTTTTATTCCTGAATACACCCCCCCAACAACGGACAACGTTACACAAACGGTGATGATGACAATCAGTGTGATTTGCACCGTGGTGCTTATGGGCACTCCCAAAATATAGTTTAACCCCGCGTTGATTTGACAAACAGCCAGGCCCATGGTAGTTGCCACACCGAATAATGTCGCAACGCAGGCGAAAATATCAATGGCAATTCCGATGGGGCCGTAAATTTTTTTACCGATTAGCGGATAGAAGACACTGCTTATGGTCAAAGGAAGTCCGCGGCTGAATGCGAAAAAACCCAGCCCCAGCCCCACCAGGGCATATAGCGCCCAGGCATGTAAGCCCCAGTGAAAAAAAGTTAGGGCCATGGAGAGATTTGCCGCTGCAACGGTTTTGGCGGCTACTCCCATGGGCGGAGGTGTAACATAGTGGAAGATAGGTTCGGCAACGCCGTAAAATACAAGCCCTATTCCCATGCCGGCGCTGAAAAGCATGAAAAACCATGCCAAAAGGCTGAA
>Ga0207996_1002379_pt1 | contig 11540 bp, 12 predicted proteins | sample AntAceMetag02UKG_FD_184773 | JGI IMG/M metagenome (GOLD analysis project Ga0207996, IMG submission 184773) | Saline lake microbial communities from Ace Lake, Antarctica - Antarctic Ace Lake Metagenome 02UKG (SPAdes) (version 2) | ecosystem: Environmental > Aquatic > Non-marine Saline and... | reverse complement strand
TTCTGGAACATCGTGTCCTCGAATCAAATCCGTTCCTTCACGACAATCCCGTCACCCGCGAATCTACGCTTCCAGGCGTACACCACACTAGCGGCCGGAGGCCGCGGGGTGACCTGGTTCACGTACTATGCCCGGGCATACGCGTATGCCCCCATAAACGCGGATGGCCACAAAACCCTTACGTGGTACTTCCTCAAGGATGTGAATCGACAATTGAGTCTCCTCGGCCCCATCATGAATGGAATGACTTCAACGGGCGTCTACTTCACGTCGCCTCCTCCCGTAGAATCTCTACCGGTGCTACCTGGTAAACTGGTGAGGCAAGTCGATGCCAAAGCCCCAATGATGGTGGGAGAGTTCAACGACAAAGACGGCCGAGAATACGCAATGGTCGTCAATCTCAGTCTTCGAGAATCAGTACGGTTCAAGATTGTTACGCAGGGTAACAGGAAAGAGATAAGCGTCATGAGCCCAGCCGACGGCAAGCCTAACCCTCTAGACAATAGCAAAGGCTACTGGCTCGTAGCAGGGCAAGGTGTTTTGCTGAAGCTCTGATTGCTGGTAACAGGAACGGAGGATATATTCTTTGCCTAATCATTGCATGCACTTGACTTGCCGGGGTTGCGCCCCACCAAGCAAGTGATGCATATGTTATGTCAAAATACAATCAACAAAAACATATCCTGTAAAATATACAAAATCTTGGTATAATCATAAATCAGATTTCAAAATTATGATTGGAGAGAATATGAATAAAATCACAATGATACTAATCGCATTATGTATGTCTTTGTTCCCGCTTAATGCCTATGCTGAGCAGGGCGTGAAGGATGTGCTCAGTGGACTTGAAGAAAAAATGGCAGATATAAAAACTTTGGAAACCGATTTTGTTCAGGAGAAAGAGCTGGCGATCTTTGATAGGAAAATTATTTTGAAGGGCAAAATATTTCTTCAAAAACCGAATCTTTTTGCATGGCATACTGAAGAACCTACTCGGTATTCTATGATTATAAAGGATGATATTATTTCCCAGTGGGATGAGGATATAGACCAAGTCCAGAAGATAAGCATGAAGGATAATCCTGCATTTCAGAGCGTTGTCGGGCAACTGAGAAAGTGGCTTTCAGGAATATACACATCATTATTGGAAGAATACAATATAACAGTACTTAAGCAAAATCCGATTTCTCTTAAGTTTACGCCGCGTGAAAACACAGCGGCTTATAATATTATCAGCTATGTAAGGATTGTTTTCAGAGAAGACGAACGCTATCTCCGTGAGATATACATAAAAGAAAAGGGTGGAGACAGCACACTTCTCAGGTTTACTAATACTCTGCTAAATACCCCGATTAACGTTGCAGCATGGGAGGTTAAACCGCGTGGTTAGTAGGCGGAAATGTATTATATGCGTAATTGCCGTTGCTATAATCTTTATTTCTGTAATTGGTTTAAAGTTTATTTCTTTTCATAATAACATTGAACTAATGCTTTCTGGGAATCCTGAGATTCTTCGTAGTATGCGTTTTCTCAGAGAATCAAATCTTTCGGATAAGGTTGTTCTTTCTCTAAGACTGAAATCTTCGAAATATACGACTAATGACCTTATTCAAGCTGTTGATCAGTTGAAAAACTCTTTAAATCCGCCCTTAATCACAGATGTAGTAAGCGGTATTTCCAAAGCAGATATAATGCAAGAGATGCATTCCTTTATGAGGTATGTTCCGCAGATGCTCAGTGAACAGGACCTTTCTAAGATTGATGGGCAGATAAGCCATGAAGGAGTAAGAACAAGTTTAAGCAAAGACTACCAGCAATTACTGACTCCTGGCAGTGGATTTGTAACACCGTTTATTCGCTCTGATCCGCTGGGGATAAAATCAGGATTTCTTGCTAATATACAAAAGCTTTCCAGTTCACTAGGGTACAGGGTTAAGATTGAGGACGGACATTTTGTCAGCAACGACGGCAGAAATGCCCTGCTTATACTTAAAACGCCTGTGCGTCTTACTGATGGATTCGGCTCCAAAAAGCTGATGGCGTATCTGAACAAACAGCTGGGGTCTCTACCTGAATTTATTTCGGCTGACATTATTGCAGGACATATTCACACAATCAGCAATGAAGATGTAATGAAAAAGGATATTCGCCTAACGTTGACTATTGTCTCAGTCGCTTTTCTCTTATTATTTTTGTTTGTCTTCAGGGATATAAGAGCAGTTCTGATATTCATCATACCGCTGATATCTGTTCTTGTTTCCATAAATTTATCAGCTATTATTCTTGGAAAATTGTCATATTTTATTATTGGTATGGGAGCCGTTGTTGCCGGCATTGCTATAGATTATGGGATCCATGTGTATCTGGCTGTGCGAACAGGAGCCGGTAAACCTGATGCAGTTAAGAAAATAACAAAACCTGTAATAATTGCTGCATTGACCACGATAAGTGTTTTTGTTGCGTTTTTCTTTTCCAGCGTTCAGGGATATCATCAGCTTGCTCTTTTTTCAATCATCAGTATTGTTCTCTGTCTTGTCTCAGCCTTATTTGTTTTGCCTCACCTTTTAACAGGAAAGAGTTATAAAAAGCTTCCTGTTATGTTCAAGCAAACCCGTTCTGAACATTCGCGAATCTCTGACTGGATATACATTGCGTGTTGGGGAGTGATTATAATTATTGCAATAGTTTTATCGCTACAGATAGAATTTAATAGCGATATCAGTCAATTGGATGGAAGTAGTCCTGAGGTCATACAGACTGAGCAGGATTTTCATAATGTGTGGGGAGGAGCGGATAAACCGGCGATACTTGTTGCCTCAGGGGAAAATCTGGAAGAGGCGCTTCAGTGTAATGAGCGTATTTATACCGAAATAGTAAATGAAGTTGGAGAGAATAATTTTGCTCCAATGGGGTTTACGAGTTTTTCAAAATTGTGGTTGTCGAATCAAACACGAACAGCCAACTCTGCGCGCTGGAACAGGTTTTGGAAACAGGGGAGAGAATTAAAGCTAAGAAAGCTTCTCGGGGAGCATGGACAAGCCTATAATTTTTCAGATGATGCGTTTTCTCCGTTTTTCAAGCATCTATATATTGATAAAGTTATTGAAAATACGCCTGAAGGATTTACCTTTTTTAACAGGTTGAAAGAACGATTTATACTGAAAAAAACGGATGGATATCAGGTATTGTCATTTTTCCCTGATAAAGATCAATATATTAAAGCGGTAGGTGCAATAAGCAGCCGTTATCCAAAAACATTTGTAGTATCCGTGAATACTTTTTCTCGCATGCTTTCTCAGTCAATCTCCTCGGAAGTTATCTTTTTATCAGGAATTACGGCTCTGTTAATTCTAGTATTAACATGTTTATTGTTAAGGAACATACGGCTGACTTTGCTTGCGCTGATTCCAGTTATCACAGGAATTATATTGATCTTGGGGGTCATGCCTGTGCTTGGGTTATCTCTAAATGCTCCTTGTGTCATTGCTGGCATAATTGTTATCGGTCTCTGCATTGACTACGGGATATTCATGGTTTATACTTGTGCATATAATTTAAAAACAGGAACGCGTATGGCAGTCTCATTGTCAGCGATTACAACAGCTATCGGAGCAGGCGCGCTTCTATTTGCTCTGCATCCTGTGTTGTTTTCCATTGGTATAACACTTGTAATAGGAGTATTAGGAGGGTATATTTCAGCGCTGTTGGTTATTCCTTCTTTGTATAGATTAACAAGTTCCTCTTTGAAGGGGGATCCAGGGGGATGTTGAGCAGGCAAATTAAAAATTTAATTGCAGGATTAGTCATCTTGTGCGTTACCGGATGCACCAGTATTCCGTTTGAAAAAGTTCAATATGTTTCGGTAAACACAGTTCAACCTACAGCAATTCGGGAGCAATTTGCCAGTAACCTTCCTGAAAAATTCAAGGTAGTTAGCACAATTGTTTTTCAGTATAGGCGACATAAGTTCTCCGCTATTGGGTACACGGATGTTGATTCTCTACAAAAGCTATTCACAATAGTCTGTCTTAATCATGCAGGTGTCAAGTTATTTGAATTAACCGGAAATGATAATAGTGTTGAATGCAAGTTCGCCTTGGAGGGAGCGACTTTCCCCGGTGATTTTACCAAAGCAGTAGCAAATGATATCAGGAGAATTTACTTTGACTGTATTCCTGATCCTGAAGCTAAAATATATAAGAAGAAAGACAAGATTGTTTTTAAACAGCCAGTAGAAGCAGGTGTAATGAAATACATATTCGCTGGCGCTGACAACCTGTTAGTTGAAAAACGATATTATAAAGGGTGGCGAAAGATATGGAGTGTTTTTTATTATGAGTACCGCGAGAAAAACGGAAAACTATATCCATCAGGCATTATGCTTAGACATCATAAATATAACTATCAGCTAACTGTGCGATTGAAGGAGATTCAAACATGAATAAACTTATGCAGGAGATAAAACAATGCATGTTTGATTTAGCTGAAACTAAAAAAGGGGAGGTAACTGCGCGCTTTCTTTTTCCCGCGGAGTTCATTGGGTTTCAGGGGCATTTCCTTGAAAAACCTGTTCTTCCTGGGATTTGTAAAATACAGGCGGTTATAGCAATGCTTCAGGCATGGGAAAAGGGGGATGTCAGACTGAAGGAAATTGTTCTGGCAAAATTCCTTTCACCGGTTTCTCCCCACTATTGTCTTGTTTTTATTTACAGTAAACAAACAGAAGACAATAGTGAAACACTCATAAAAGCATCAGTAACCAGTAAGGATAAGAAAGTTGCCGAACTGCAGTTGAGAGTAAGTTTTAAGATGGAACTTTAATCAGTGTGAATTGTTGAGATATGTGATAAAATATCTTTGGAATAAAGAGGGTATGGAGTTATGGCTATATTACAGTTGGATAGTGATGACGAAAAGGCAGAGACAGAATTTGAACTGAATTATTTGAAAAACCTTTCTGCTGCTGAGCGGTTGCGAATGATGGTTCAAAAATCTAAAGAAATAGCAAAACTTCTTAAAAGAAATGAAGATAGAAAGACTACTTTTATTACTCAAAGAAAATGAAGTGGAATTTGTTCTGATTGGAGCAATAACATTTCCTATCTATGGTTATTCAAGATCTACATTAGATACCGATATTTTTATAAAACCGACGCTTGATAATGCAAAAAAGACATTGTTAGCTTTGGAAAAATTCGGTTATGACGTATCCTCATTAACTCCCAAGTCTCTGCTAGAAAAGAAAACCCTTATCAGGCAATATATTGTTGAAACAGATATTCATCCATTTGTTAAAGGAATTTCATTTGAAGAGGCTTGGAAGAATAAAGTTGAAGACTTCTTTGGTAAACAGAAAGTTTATTTTGCTTCTCTGCAAGATATCATCAAGATGAAGAAAGCCGCTGGAAGACCTAAGGATAAAGAAGATCTAAAAATTCTTAAAAGATTATTGGATGAAAATTAAATAAATGTCATTGCGGGAAGCGTAAGCGACAAAGCAATCTTCTTGTCATTCCCCGACCAAGTCGGAGAATCCAGTGTTTTTCTGAAGACAATTAAGTGGTCGACACAGATGTTTGCGCCCCTTTTTTATTGGGGGCAAAAGTAGTAGACTAAACAAATATAAAAATAGAAGGGAATTTTTTTTATAATGATTAGAAAATCGATATGTCTTAAATTATGTCTGTTGTTTGCGTTGAGTCTTTTATTGACGAGTTGCGCTTATGTACCTGGGGGCATTGCTCCTTCAAATATCCCGATAAATGGTAGGGAGTATGATATTTTAGGGCCTACACATGGAAGAGAGAGTGGGTTTTTCTTATTGGGAATAATTTCTCCACCTTTTGGTAGGCGTGGCCATATGAAAGATGCTATTCTCAGTGCGAAAAAGAGAAAAAAGGCAGATGCTTTAATAGATATTACAGTGGAACATCGTGAACTGTGGTTTGTTCTCTTTACGATAAGAACAACAACTGTTTACGGAACTGCTATTCGGTTTAAAAATGGAACAAGAACCAAATTAGAAAATGAGCAAAAGCTAAAACAAAGCAAGGAGAGCAAGTAAATGAATAATAACGAAAATCTATTTTTGTTCGGATTAATGTTAGTCCTGTTGTCCGGCTGTGCATCACAACGAGTATGGATGTACAGGGCAGAACCCTATGTAAAAAGCAAATCATTGGTTAATAAAACAGTTGCCGTCCTGCCTTTATCAGATAGAAGGGAAAATATAAACAGAAATTTAATTGGACTCGGTATGATTCCATTAATGCCATTTGGATGGCAGGATATGCAAAGTCCAGAAGGCGGACAGGTACATATTACAAGTGGAATTTGGCTCTTTAGACCTCCTGAAGATTTTGCTAAAGCAATTGCTGAAGAACTTCGTAATTCTGGAATTTTCAAGGAAGTCTTTTTTACATATAAAGCCAGTGAAGGAGATTTAGTATTAAAAGGGCAGCTAAAATCTACACGTTATAAAGGAAAAATGCTAACTTACTGTATTGCTGGTTTATCTCCATCTCTATGGTTAATTGGTGCTCCATGTGCTAGTGCTCAAAACGAATTGGAAATTCAACTTCAATTAGAAAACCCTATAGACAATCAAATTCTCTGGGAATCTTCCTATAAAAAAATGAAAAGTTCCATGTCATGGATATATGTAATGAAACCAGATTTTTTCTATGATGAACTTTTGAAAGAGATTATGAAAGATGCAGTAAAATCACTCAAAGCAAATTTTGCTCATTAAATATGCTGGAGTTGGTGCATTGAGGAGATAAAGAAGGATGCAATCGTTTGTAGATATTGCAAAAAAGAACCTCCCAAAAGAAGGCAAAGTTGAATCCGAAATAGAATTGAATTAAAAAATCGATAACTGTTTTATGAAGCAATATAAACAAGTAAAAACTAAAGTAAGTTCTTTTATAGAAAACCCAAAGGTAGAAGCACTAATTGCCTTTTTAATTGTCATATCAATTGTGCTTTTGTCTATAGAGCTTTTTGGACTTGCAGGCAAAAACACAATCAAGTTAGCGACTGTTTGCGGCTATTATTTAAATTTCATATTTGTTGTTGAGCTGGTTTTTAGAGGCTACATAATTGGAAACTTCCGAAAGTTTTTTAAATATCATCTCATGGATATGTTAGCAGTGGTTCCTCCATTGTTTCAAGCTTTAAGCGTAATGCGTGTTTTACGTTTAGTCAGATTAGTGCGTATAATTAAGTTGATTAGATTGACGAAATTCGTAAAATTAGCAAAATTTATGAAAATATTTCGCATACACAAATTGGGAACTGTTGTAGATAAACACACAGGAGTCATCCGTGGGGAAGGTTTTCCTGTAGAATTAGAGGGATGTTCTCTGGATGATTATCTAAAAAAGCAGGAAAGCGATGTTTTGGAATTTAAAGCTACACTGAGAGGTGATATGGAGACTGGAAAAGCAAATGATGTCTTGCAAAAGGGAGTGATAAAAACTATAGCTGCATTTTTAAATTTCAGAGGAGGCGTTCTTCTTATAGGAGTAGAGGACAATGGCGAAGTGTATGGGATTGAAAAAGATCTTGAAACTTTTAGTAAACGCAAAAATGAAGATGGATTTCAACAAACCTTAACACATATTGTAGCTGGGAAGTTAGGCAACGTAATTATGAGATATATAAAAATAAGGTTTGGAAAAAAAGAGAATAAAACTGTTTGCATAGTAGAGGTAAAAAAGAGCAACGAGCCTTGTTATTACTACGAAAAGAAAAATGGCAAAGACAATTTTTATGTAAGAACACAAAATATGACAAAAAGCTTAAATCACAAAGAAACGTATGATTACGTTGTAGAACACTGGAAGAATAAGTGAAATAAATATGAACAGGCATGTCTGTCAATACATAGATTCCCCGATCAAGTCGGAGAATGACAAAAGGATTACTTCACCTTCGGTTCGCAATGACGGGAAAAGGGATATTTGAAAATGAAACGCAGGAGAGCTAATATACATGCACCGGAGGCAGTTGTTGTTGCCTGTGACCTCATAACTCCATACGGTTGGGGTATTGATGCGTGCTGGAATGGGCTTTTATCCGGAAAGACCGCAATAAATCCATTAGACCGTTTTGATACAGAGGTATTTCAAACAAAAAAAGCGGCTGTAATCACTGAACTTAAGACCGGTCAAAGTGATTCTCTGGTAATGCAGATGTTGAAGCCGTTACTAAAGAAAGCGTCTGCCATTATTCCAAAGGACGCACTTTTAATTTTAGCAACTACAACAGGCGAAATAGATATTCTGGAGAAACAGGTTCTTAATACCAAAGGCAATGCGGACGAAAGCGCGCCAGGATGTCTGTTAAGCAAGGTGCAATGTTTGAGCGGGATAAAGTCGCCCGGAATTATTATCTCTGCAGCATGTACTTCTTCAAGTAGCGCAATTGCCCAGGCATCAGCAATGATTCGTAGTAAAGAGCATGATTGCGCGCTGATAGTTGCCTGTGACATTGTAAGTGAATTTGTTTTTGCCGGGTTTTCTTCTTTGATGGCGTTAGATAAAGATACGGCAAGGCCCTTTGATAAAAATAGAAGGGGACTAAGCCTTGGCGAAGCGGCAGGATTTGTTTTGGTTATGAGTAAAGAAAGAGCTCTTCAGGAAAAAAGATTTATTATCGGAGAAATAGCAGGATGGGGACTGACAAATGATGCCAATCACATGACAGGTCCGTCCAGAGACGGCGACGGACTGGCGCTGGCTATGCGTAAGGCCATGCAGTCAGCGAATATCTCTAAAGATACTGTGGGATGCATAGCTGCGCATGGTACTGGAACTATGTATAATGATGCGATGGAAATGAAGGCATTTAAATCTATTTTTACCTCCGAAGCTGTGCCAACATACTCAATTAAGGGAGGAATAGGTCATACGATGGGAGCAGCGGGTCTTGTAGAGGTAGTTGTGGCATTACAGTCATTAAGAAAAAAACTTGTTCCGCCTACAGTTAATCTGCGTGTTGCTGATAATGAAGCTGAGGGCTGGGTCTCCAATGAACAGTGTGAATTTGACAGTCCTATAACTATTTCTATCAATGCCGGTTTTGGCGGAGTGAATTCTGCATTAGTATTGAAAAAATGGGATGAGCAGCAGTTATGATTATTTCAGGTATTGGCTGGGTCGCTAAAGAAAAATACGGTTGTGTGAAAAGAAAAATACGCAGAGATTTTACTGATATAAAATCTCTGCATCCAAAATTACAGAATGAATCAGTGTTTTTGTATCCTGTAAAGAATTTCGGAAGGTTTGACATGACTTCGAAAATGTCTTGCTGTGCAGGCGCTCTGGCACTGCATGATGCAGGAATAAAATATTCTGAAAAACATAAACAGGATATTGCTATTATTGGCACAAATACCGACGGATGTCTGAAATCCAATCTGAATTATTTCAAGGATTATGTGCAGACAGGCAGAAAACTTGCGCGCGGAAATCTTTTTATTTATACACTTCCGTCAAGTTTTCTAGCAGAAGCATCAATACACTTTGGATTTCAGGGACCATTATTGTATGTCGGATTTCCGCAGAAACAAAAACAAATAAGGGCGAACGACCGTTCGCCCCTACTGCAATATGCAGAAGGTATAATATCACGCAAAGAAGCATCAACGGTATTGGCTATGAAAGTAGATGAAAATAAAGCTGTTTGTTTTGTAATAAAAAGGTAGGGGGGTTATAAAGATAATATGAAAATAAAACTAATATATCCAACATGGCCGAAACTAATGGATCAGACGGAGTTTAATCTACCGCCTCATGGTCCGGTGTGTTTTGCGGCGGCGGTAAGTGATGATATTGAAATTTCTTTTTGTGATGAAAATGTTGAGAAGCTTGATTTTTCTGAAGACGCAGACTTAATTGTGCTCTCGGTTATGCTGACATGTCAGATGCCTCGCGCATGGGAGATTGCCGACTGGTATCGGGCTCATGGGAAAAAAGTGGTGTTTGGCGGCATTGCAACAATGCTTCATGCTGAAGAGACGATGCAACATGCTGATGCTGTTTTTTTAGGGGAGGCTGAAGGTAAGTTTGATAAGGTTATTGACGATTTTAAAAAAGGTCATCTTGAAAAAACGTATGACTTTTTTCACGATTTTCCCGACATGAATCTGATCGGGACTGCCAGACGCAGTATTCTTAAGCGTGAATTATATAATTTTCGCGGTGTGCAGATGGTTGATCTGATACATGCGTCTCGAGGATGTCGATTTAATTGTTTTCCCTGTTGCACTCCATATTTGGGAGGGCGTAAATTCAGACCGCGTCCTATTGAAGCAGTAGTGAGAGAATTGGAAAGCATTGACAATAACAGGTTGTTTTTTGTTGATAATTCCTTAGCGCAGAACGATGAATGGGAAAAGGAACTGTTCAAGGCAATTGCTCCATTGAAAAAGAAATGGATATCTCATCCCATAAAGGATGATGATGAAATATTGGATCTAGCCGCTAAAGCAGGATGCTGGTATGTGTATCAGGCAATAATAGATACCTCGGATCATATGCGAAGAAAAGTGAAACGTTTGCAGGAACGCGGTATAGGAGTTGAAGGGACTATTCTTCTTGGATTGGACTATCATGACGAAGATTATATAAAACGGTTAGTTGATTTTCTTCTGGAGATAGATATTGATCTTGCTGAATTTACTATCCTTACACCATTTCTTCATACGCCGATTAGAGCTCAGTTGGAAAAAGAGAATAGAATTCTTCATAACGACTGGATCCGGTACACAACCGGAGAAGTTGTATTTAAGCCGGCAAAAATGACTGTGGACTCATTGCAAAATATGTATCACTATGCGTGGGAAACATTTTACAAAGACTGCGGCAAAGAAATGAAGATGGCAAAGCTGTTTCTTAAAGTTATCGAAAAAGAGAAGAAAGACGGGACTTATAAAAAAGCCAGATTAAATACCAATCGAGCATGGTAATGAAAATCCTGCTGATTGCTTCCAATATTGCCAGCACTCCATATCCTGTATATCCATTGGGATTAGGCATGATTGCAGCAGCTCTGCGTAACGGAGGACATGAGGTATATCAGTTTGATTTTCTTCAGAATAATAAGTCTATGGATGCGCTTTGCAATGCAATCGAAGACAGTACTCCGGACATTATTGGTGTATCAATTCGCAATATTGATAATGTAAACCTTCTAAATGAACAAAGATATATTGAAGTTGCTAAAGATATTGTTCAAACAATTCGCACGCAAACAAATGTGCCGGTAGTGCTTGGCGGGGCGGCATTTTCCATTATGCCTGAAGCAATCCTGCGTGCAGTTGGCGCTGATTATGGAATTGTTGGAGAGGGAGAGGCACTGATGCTTAAATTTGTTGCAGATGCTGAAAAAGGGAAGTATCCAAAAGAGCATTGCATACGGACCGCATCCAAGTTAAACGGAAAAGAAATTCCATCTGCGTGTTATGACCCTGGTATCATAGATTTTTATCTAAAAACGGGGAATATTGGATCTATACAAACAAAGCGTGGTTGTAC
>Ga0207996_1002377_pt1 | contig 11541 bp, 12 predicted proteins | sample AntAceMetag02UKG_FD_184773 | JGI IMG/M metagenome (GOLD analysis project Ga0207996, IMG submission 184773) | Saline lake microbial communities from Ace Lake, Antarctica - Antarctic Ace Lake Metagenome 02UKG (SPAdes) (version 2) | ecosystem: Environmental > Aquatic > Non-marine Saline and... | reverse complement strand
CAAAGGGCAGGGATTGGAATTTTCCGAAGTTCGTGCCTATCAGGAAGGAGACAGTTTTCGTCAAATCGACTGGAATGTAACAGCGAGACACGGATATCCATTTATCAAAAAATTCGAGGAAACGCGGGAATTGAATGTGATGTTTCTTGTGGATTGCAGCGCCTCTACCCTATTTGGAACAAAAAGTTTTCTGAAATCAGAATTCATCACGGAAATCACAGCGGTGCTTTCTTTTTCCGCAATTTCCAATAACGATAAAGTGGGTTGTCTTCTTTTCACAGATGAAGTTGAAAAATACATTCCTCCCAGAAAAGGGAAAAAACATGCCTTAAGAATTTTACGCGATATTTTATATTTTGATCCTAAAAGCAAAAAAACAAATATCAAGATTGCAGTTGAATATATTTATCGTTTAATTAAGAAGAGAAGTATAATTTTTGTGATTTCAGATTTTCTGGACAAAGATTATGATGACAGCCTGAAACTGCTGGCAAAAAAACACGATGTAATTGCACTTCGGATAATCGATAAATCCGAAACTGAAATGCCTGATGCAGGTCTGCTTCTTCTCAGAGATCCGGAATCAGATGAGATATTAACTATAAATTCTTCGAATAAAAATTTTAGAGAAAAGTACAAAAATGCTATTCTTAAATTAGAAAATGAAATGTCCGTCAGATTCAGAAAAATGAAAATCGATTTGATAACGCTGAGAACAGATAAACCGTACGCACCTGAATTGATGAAGTTCTTCAAACTTAGAATAAAAATGAAAAGATAATGTAACATAAACCTCTGGTTTGTGAAATCTCAAAGCAGGAGCTATGAGTTACAAATGAAAAAAAGTTTTTTTGTTATATTGATTCTAATTCCAATATTATCCTTCTCGCAGAGTCTGGAATACAAACTCGATAAACCCAGTAATCTTTTTATTGGCACGCCATTTCATATTCTAATCGAGATTGCATCAAATCCTGAAGACAGCATTTTTACACCTGAAATAGATACTCTGGATATTTTTATTTTGAGAAATGTAGTTTCAGATGAGATAATTTCTAATGATAATAAAATCACGAATCTTGATTTCACTTTTCAAGCTTTTGATACAGGTGAATTTACTTTCCCCGAATTAGAATTTGCTGTTAAATCCAATGATAGTCTTTCTTTTCTAAGAACTTCCGAATTCGTTATTAATGTTAAATCAGTTCTTGCAGATACAACTCAAACAATTAAAGATATTGCCAAACCGGTTCCAGTACATCTCGGGTTTTTTGATTTTTTTGTACCGATTATTATAATCTTTATTTTGATTATTATTATCATTTATCTCAGGAAAATATTGCGAAAAAAACCGGAACTTGAACCGGAACAGGAATTTATCGACAAAAGACCCGTTTATGTAATTGCTCTGGAAATGCTGAATAATCTAAAAAAACGTGAACTTCTTAAGACAGGTGAATTCCTGATTTTTTATTTCCATCTTTCTTATATTATGCGCTTTTTCATTGAAAGGTATTATCAAATAAATGCTGTGGAAATGACATTCAGCGAAATCAGAGATAACTTGCAAATCGAGGATTTGAAAGAAAAATCAAAAATACTGACCTTTCTGAATTTTGCAGATAAAGTGAAGTTTGCGAAATTCATCCCAACTTTGAAGGAATCCGGAAATTCATTTGATCTGCTGGAAAACTATTTGAAATCGTTTGAAAATACATTGGAGACGAAAAATGCTTGAATTCGTCCATCCTAACTGGTTTTGGGGACTGCTGATTTTATTACCAATAATTGTTTATCATCTATTGTATAAACATAAAAAACAGGTTTATCTTGTTCACAGCAGAATCGATCTAATAAAAGAAATTGCCAAACGAAGTAGCTGGTTAAGATACCTTTCATTGTTTCTAAGATGCATAATTATCATACTTTTAATTTTCGCATTAGCTAGACCTCGTTTATCTCATAAACGTAAAGAAATTATCGGAAAAGGAATCGATATTATTTTGGCTATCGATGTGAGCGGAAGTATGGGAGCAGTTGATTTTAAGCCTGTTAACCGTTTGGAAGCATCCAAAATAGTTGCTATCGATTTCATTGAAAAAAGAAGAAACGACCGCATTGGATTAATAATCTTTTCGGAAAATGCATTCACCCAATGTCCGCTTACTTTAGATTATAATATCTTGATGCAAATCATGGAGAAAGTGGAAATAAACGAACAGGCAAATGGGACTGCAATCGGTATGGGACTGGCAACTTCTGTGGCACGATTAAAAGATTCCGAAGCTAAATCGAAAGTGATAATCTTAATTACTGACGGACGAAACAATACAGGAGAAATCGATCCGTTTACTGCGGCGGATTTAGCTGCTACTTTTGGAATTAAAGTTTATCCGATTGGAGTTGGAAGCAAAGGTTTAGTTGATTATCCTATGCAAACTGCTTTTGGAATAAGATATCAAAAAGTTAAGATTGAAATGGATATGGAATCGCTTAATAAAATTGCTGAAATAACCGGTACAGAAAGAGCACGTCGAGCCACTAATACTGAAGAATTGCAGGCTATCATCGAACTCATCGATCAAATGGAAAAATCTGAAATCAAAGAATTTAATTATTTCGAGTATGATGAATTGTTCCCCAGATTTCTTTTTGCAGCTTTCATATTTGCTCTCCTTGAATTCACATTTACGGTGATTTTAAGAAGAAAAATCCCGTAAGGAACACGGATGACACGGATTTTACAGATTAGCACAGATAAAATTGATAGGATAAACAGGAATAAAAAGGAAAAAGGAAAAAGGAAAAGTCAGTGGTAGAAAAAAGACTAAAAAATAATTCGTGTAATCCGTGTAATTCGTGGATAAAAAGTCAATGTTAGTCAGTGATAGTCAGTGTCAAAAAAAGGAACTAAATGAAATTTGGTAATCCATATTTATTAATATTGTTAATCTTGATTCCTGTACTTATTATTTTTATTGGAATCTCAAAAGTTCGCAGAAAGAGAAACTTTAATAAATTTGCAGAACCTAGATTTTATGATTTCTTTTTACAGGAATTTTCTGCTTTTCATTGGTCATTAAAAAACGTTATTTTTACAATTGCTATTTTCTTCCTTATTGTTGCCCTTGCCAGACCGAGATGGAATAAAGAAGTACAAATTGTCAAAAAAGAAGGAATCGATATTGTGGTGTGCATCGATGTTTCCAAAAGTATGGATGCACAGGATATCAAACCAAGCCGCATTGAACGAGCAAAAGATCAGATTTCACTTTTCATCGATCAACTAAAAGGAGATAGGATTGCTATTATTGCTTTTGCAGGAAAAAGTTTCGTTCAATGTCCTTTAACAGATGATTACGGAGCTGCGAAATTATTTTTAAATTTATTAGATACGGAAACTGTTGCCAGTTATGGAACGGACATTGGCGGAGCTCTTAATATGGCTCTGGATCTCTTCAAAGGAAAAGAGAAACACAAAGTAATTGTAATGGTGAGTGATGGAGAAGATTTGGAAAACAACTCTATCGAAGTAGCAGAAGAATCATCAAAAAAAGGTGCAATAATCTATACTATGGGAATCGGTTCACCCGAAGGAAGCACGATTCCAATTAAAGATTCATCTGGAAATATAGTTTATGCAAAAGATGATAAAGGTGATATTATTTTCACTCGATTGGATATAAACACGCTTTCTCAAATCGCCAAAAAAGGAAAAGGAAGATTCTTTCCAATCACTCCTCAGCAGGCTGAAATTTTTGAAATCTTAAAAAATATAAATTCAATTGAAAAGAAGAAATTCGATAGCAGAGAATTCATCCGGTATAAAGAGCAGTATAAATATTTTGTTGTAATTGCATTAATTTTGCTTTTTATAGAATCTTTGATAATTTATAAGAAAAAAACTAAATTTAAAAGAGTGATTTGATGGTTGAATCAGTTGAACTGGTTGCATTGGGCATAAAAGAAAAAAATAATTTCGTGTATTTTAGTATGTTTCCTGAGACATTGAACTAATTAAAAAAAGTGTAAACTTAAAAAGTTTTGAAAACTTGTTAAGTTTTGAGGAAAAATGAAAATATTTATAATAATTTCAATTATATTTATCTCGTTCAGTTTATTTGCTGAAGTATTAAATTATGATAAAGTTATTACAAATCTAAAGGGTATCAAAGAATTCGAAAAAGAGAATTTTACAGAATCTGAAAAGGAATTTAGTAAAAACTCTATTAACCATCCCAGAGATGGAAGACTTCATTTTAATCTGGGTAATTCGCACTATAAAAATGGAAAATTAGAGGACGCTGAAAACGATTATAATCTGGCTCTTAAAGATAAAGATTTTTCTGATAAATCTTCTGTTTATCATAACCTGGGAAATGTGAAATTCCAACAGCAGGATTACAAAAATGCTATAAAATATTTTAGAAATTCCTTGATTGAAAATCCTGAAAACAATGATACACGTCATAATTACGAACTTACTGCCCGAATGCTGGAACGTCAGCAAAAGCAGCAGCAACAGCAGCAACAGGAAAATCAGCAGGACAAGGAAAACAAAGAGAAAAACCAGGAACAGCAAAATCAGCAGCAGGATCAAAAAGAAAAGCAAGAACAACAGGATAAAAAACAAGAACAAAAGGAAGAGCAGAAAGAAAATCAGGAGCAAAAAAAACAGCAGCAAATGAAAAAAGACCAGAAAAAAGAAGATGCTGAAAAAATGCTCAATGCACTTCTTGCCAAAGAAAAAGAAGAAATGAAAAAAGAAAAAATGAAAATGAACGTTGACAAAGCAAAGAAGGGGAGATATTGGTAGATTAGTTGAACTGGTTGAATTAGGGAAAAGATGAAAAAATTCAAAAAACTAAAAAATCAGATTCATTCTGGATTAGATAAAATAAAGTCTTCAGATTGTAATCAGGAATTTCAAAAAAAAGTTGAAAATAGAATAGTAAACGAATGTTTAAAATTCGATACGGATTTCGAAAAAGCTCTGGCAGAAGAAGAATTATTATGGGAATCGAAAGAAAATTGGGAAAGCTGCTAATGAAGAATTATATCAGATTATTAATGGATTAAATGAGATTGTCGGGAAATAATCTAGGCACTTAATTCTATGATTCTGTTATATCTTGGCAAAATATTTTCATTACTCTATGTGAACTCTTTATTAGAAAGGTTTCACACAGTTAAATTTTATACTCACCTTTTTCATTCGTGTTAATTCGTGTTAATTCGTGGATACATCTTTTCCGGTTTATCCGGGTTAGGAGTCAATAAAGTGAAACAGATACTTTTCATGATTTTATTGATTTTCATTTCATTGAATTTATTTCCCGAAATAGAAATCCAATCTTACGTAGATAAAACTGAAATCGGATTGCAGGATTATCTCAAACTTACGATTGAAATTTCCGGTGAAAGCGCAGATAAAGTAAATAAACCAAACATCTCAAATATAAAAAACTTCCTTAATTATGGAAGCTCAACTTCATCATCTTCATCGTATTCCATCATAAATGGAAAGATGCAATCTGAAATTACTAAAAGTTATATTTACACTCTCAAACCGCAAAAGACCGGGAAATTTGTAATTCCTCCCATAACGATAAAATATAAAAAACAAAGATTTTCAACAAAACCTATTTCTATCACAGTTGTAAAAGGCAGCACAGAACCAGCACCTCCAACTTCAAGAAATTTCCAAAAAAAAGATGAACAACCATCAGGGCAATTATCGGATAATCTATTTATAACTGCGGAAACATCCAAAAGAACTGTTTATAAAGACGAGCCAATTACAGTTGAATATAAACTTTTTACACGATACGATATTGCCAATCTATCTTTCGAGGGTGAACCAAATTTTAATGGATTTTGGAAGGAAGATGTTTTTATTGCCAATAATGTTAACTTTAATCGAGTTAATCGCAGCGGAGTTATTTTCAATGTAATGAATCTTCGCAAAGTAGCTCTATTTCCTACTCAAACCGGTAAAATCCAGATTCCAGCTATAAAAATGAATGTGGATATTAGAACTCAATCGAGAAGCTTTTTTGACTTTGGCTCAACAAAAAGCTACTCAATTAACAGCAAACCAATCACAGTAAATGTGAAAGAATTGCCCAAAGAGAATCAACCCTTGAATTATTCCGGAGCTGTGGGGAATTTCCAGGTTTCTTCAAAAATAAGTTCCAAAGAAATGAAAGTTGGAGACTCTTTCACTTTTACTCTGGAAATAACAGGTTCCGGAAACTTAAACCATTTCGATCTTCCCCAACTTCCTGAAATCAAACATCTGCGTTTTATCGAACCTGAAATTACCACACAGATCAGCTCGAATAAAATCACAGGTTCAAAAACAATTAAATATTTAGTAATAGCCCAGGAAAAAGGAACATTTTCGGTTCCATCAATTGACTTCTCATTTTTTAATCCTGAGAAAAAACAATATCTCACAAAAAGAACTAAATCCTATGATATTAATGTTCAGGAAGGAACTTCGCTTTTTATTCCAAGTAGTACAGCTCAATCTCTGGTTGAGATCGAAGGTTCTGATATCGCTTTTATAATCGGTGATACAAAATTAAAAACAAATATTATTTTTCTAAATTCTTTTACTTATTGGCTTATCATTTTCCTATTTTTACTCACCATTCCTGCATCAATGATTTATGCAAAAGAACAGGAAAAGCTTTCAGGAAATATCGATTATTTGCGTCAAAAAATGGCAAATAAGATTCTAAAGAAATATCTGAAAAAATCATCTGAATCAGCAAAAAATAATGATATTGTTTTTTACACTTCCACTCAAATCGGTTTGAGCAGTTTTTTATCTGACAAACTAAAAATTCCACGTGGAAGCTCTTCTGAAAATATTATTTCAGAAATGAAAACAAAAATAATCTCGGAAGAACTAATTCTGAGAATCGGAAATCTTTTTGAGAAATGCAATCAAGCCAGGTTTATGCCAGGTGGTTTTTCAGAAGAAAATATTCAAAATGATTTCAGAGAATTACAGGAAATTGTCAGTGAAATTTCGAAGCGGAAAATTTAGAGGATTTTAATGAAAAAATTCATACTTCTTTTGATGCTAATCAGCATTAATCTTGTTGCCACAAATAAGATCGATGAAGTATTCCAAACAGCTTCGCAATCTTATGAAAACAAAGATTTCGCTCAATCTCTTCAGCAATTCCTCAGCATCGAAAATGAAGATATCATCAATGCCGACCTTTATTATAATATTGGAAATTGTTATTTCAGGTTAAATCAAATTGGAAAGGCAATTTTATATTATGAAAAAGCTCTGAAAGTGGATTCCCATCATAATGCTGCCAAAAGAAACCTGAAATATGTTCTCACTTTTACAAAAGATAAGCAAGCAGATGATGAAACTGATTTTCTTTCGTCATTCAAAGAAAAAATATTCTCCTTCTTCTCTCTCAATTTTCTGTGTGTAATTTCTCTCATTTTTTTTATTGCGATTATTTTTATGATTAATATCATCATCATAAAATTTAGAAATCGAGAAAAAACAGTTCCCATTTTCATTATCTCGATTTTTGTTGTTTTGTTAGTTATTTTTGGAATCTTAAGTTTACTGAAATTTAATTCTTATCATCAAGAAAACCAGGCTGTGCTCATCTCTTCCACTGTAATCGGTTACAGCGGACCGGATGAAGAATTCACTCGAGTTTTCACAATTCATGAAGGTATGATATTTGAAATTGAAAAGCAGGAAAATGATTGGAGTTTGATAAAACTTCCCAATGGATTGGGAGGTTGGATTCTCTCGGAAACTTTTGAAAGAATTAATTTATCCTTGCCAAATAAATAGAGATTCCAAATAAAAGTAAAAAGTAAAAAGTAAAAAGTAATCCGCCTACGCAAAAAAAAACAAGAAGACTATTGCTTCCGCCTTCACAAGCTTGCGGCGTGACAAGACAGCATGACAAGAAGGAAGAAGGAAGAAGGAAGAAGGAAAAAGAAAAGAAAAAATGTGGATTCTTAAACTGTTTACCTGTCAAAATTTCAGTTTTTTATTATTGACACATAATTAATATTAAATATTTTTGTAGAATATTTGTATTTAAAATAATGGAGACTTTAAATGAAATGTTATATAGAAAGACCTTTTTTGAGTTTGGCACTTTATAAAGATGTTATCATGTGAGAACTTCATGAATAAAGTATTCAATCCTAATAAGATGAGTGCAAAACTCTTCATTGATTATGCAAGGACACAATTGCTTGACGAAGATCAACTACAGAATGCTAATGATAAGGATGTCCGGCTCAAACGATTTCTATTGCTCTACGACTTATACATCAAGGCTCGTAGTTATGCAATAATGAACAAAGTTACATTCTGCTGTGCAGTTATATTTGGAATATTGGTTTTACTCTGGCCATCCATTACTATCGTGTCAAAAGATTTCGGATGGGAGAAGGAGTTTCTAAAATCAGCAGTTGTTCAAACGACTATCACGGGGTTGGCAGCCCTAACCTTTGCTGTGTATAGCCACTACAAAAAAAGACAACTCTTCACTGAGAATCTCATGCGGTTTGCCCTGTTTTCTAAAGACTCTATTCCTGATCTTGCTGAGAAAATTATTCATGAGTTATTGCGAATTGATGCAGGCTTTAGTTTTTCTCAAACTATATTCAAGAAGACAAAGGCTGGCGGGGAAGAAATGCAAAACTAGACGGATCAGCATAGGATGGGAATTTCACTCCGATCCATTCTTACCAGTAAGTTTGATAGTTTTCCTCATACACTTAAATCAACAAAACATCTTTTCTCATACTTTATATTGCTTTTGCCACGGATCTTTTTGATGGTTTTATCGCCAGAAAATTAAATCAAATTTCTAAGCTTGGTTCTTACATGGATCCTGTTGCAGATAAGCTATTATTCTCCTTTGTTTTTGTGGGCATTTGCATAAAAAACAACCTGACAGATTGGCTGATTTTCTTTGGAATATTCTGGAGTCTTTTCATCATTATTTTTTTGGTAATTCTACCAATATTCAAGAAAAAAGGCATAAAGGTAAATCTACTTGGAAAAGTCAGTATTTTTATTAATTGTATAATTTTATTTATTTTGGTTTATGGTTATATTCAAAATTGGTTATTATTTATTTTCGCTTTTTTCTTATTACTCCCGCAAGTTGTTTATTTTTTTTACTTTATCAAAAAATAGAAAATTATTGTCTTTAACTCCCGATACTTATCTTCAAGAATTACTAAGAAAGAAGTTTCGGAATGTTCTTATTGCGTACTGCTGCGTTCTCGAATCACATTCTCCAGTAACTGTTGGATCATTGCGATTATGCCTGCTGCTCATTTACTCATAAACAATAATATAATCTACTTTTATCTCCGTATCTTCATTTGTTCCATCACTAACAGTTAAACTTACAGAATATGAACCTTCCTCCGAATACCGCCACTGTCCAAAATAATCATAAGAATCAATAGTTCCATCATTATCAAAATCCCACTGACAACTGATAACATCTCCAGTTGAATACTCTTCGAAGAACACATCAAGTGGAGCTACTCCCTCTGTTGGAAAGCCCTCAAAATCTGCAATTAAAATAATAGGTTCATAAGGATATAAATAGATTTCAACACTCACAGTTTGCCCGGGAAAAAGTTGAAGAGGAGCTAAACCTGTCCATTCCACACCACTAATATCAGCAGTAACATCGATCCTCGGCCAGATTTCTTGAGTGATTTCCGGTATTTCAAAATTCCCTACTGCTTGATAATAGACAGAAAGAGAATCTTCAAATCTCTGAATTAAAAGGTCTTTTTCGATTTCAACAGTTACTTCTTCTTCTCCTTCCCAAATAGTATAACTCATAAACACATTGGCTGTAAATTCATCGGGCCATTCATCACGCTGGATTTGAGTGTTAACAAATTTCATTTGAATTCCTGCAGAAACTTGATATTGAAGAACCTGGTTTTTTTCACATCCAACTACCAATAAAAATGTTATGATTAATATTATATATATTCTTTTCATGTTCATCTCCTTACTTAGAATTTCCTGCCGACTTTGAAGGATACAACTAATTTTCTTTCATCCTCATCATTTGCTTCATTTCTTTTGGTTAAGATGGGAATTTTTGCCAATAAAGTTATATCCGTACGTAACAACCGATAAGAAACCATCGGGATAATATCCAGCAAAGTCATATCCTGCAGATTGGAAATATCATTCTCTTTTAAGGTTGGTCCTCCCCAGTTATTTGTTCGTAATATGTCTTTCGAGCCTTCTGCTGTAGTTGAGAATACGAGCAAACCACCAACAGTCCATTTATTTAGATAATAGTCGAAATTACCTTTGAAAATGAGCATATTTCCATTATGAATATCATATTTGATTGTTTCAATTTCTTCAGTTGCCGGGTTATTATCCACATCATAAAGTAATTCTGCAGTTTTCTCACTAATTCCATTGAGCTTATAAGTTAAATTTCCAGAAAGAGAATATTTTTGCATATATTTGTAAGCAGATAAATCCAGAACAAGATCCGTGGAACCCGTTCCAAGTGGAACCAGATAACCACCTTCCATATTTTCAGAATCACCTGTAGGAAGTTTAGCCTGAACATTCAAACCAAAATTAATATTTTTAAACCATCTGTTGGTTCCCACTTTAAATGAAATATCACCCAAACCTGATGCAGTTTTTGTTTTTAGCATATACTTCATTTCTCTTTTCAGGATGTAAGGAATCGTAAGACCAAAATTGATTTTTTTGAAAGTATAACCTAATGGCAAAGAAATTGCTTTTGTAGGTCCTGTTACAGTCATTTCAATTCCAGCCTCAAAGCCGGTTAATTTACCAGTTTCAGCTTCTTCGGAATCTTCTTTTTCTTCTTCCTGTTCTGCGGTTCCAGTAATAATTTCTTCTACAAATGGGTCAGATAAAATCAGTTCCGTATTTTCTGTTACAGTTTCCACTCCTTCCGGTGTTATGGTTATCAGAATTGTATCGGAAAAAAGACACGAAACTATAAATACGAAAAGAAACAATAAAATCCTTTTTTTCATTCTTTTACCTCTTTTTTTTTTATTTAGTCTAATATCAGACTAATTTTTTTTAGATTTAATATTTTGATTCTTACCTAACATTTCCACTTATTTTCTAACTCACCCTCGGTCCCTCTCTTTATCACAAGAGAGGGATGACTTGTTGCTTTTTTTTCTTTTTATTTCTTCTTGCTTTTCTTATGTTCCTTCTCTTTGGAATATCTTTTATATTCTCATCAGAAAGAGAAGGACAGCAGGATGAGTTTATAAATAAAGATCAGCTTTATACTGTCTTTTAAAATGAAAAACTTCGTTAGAAAAGCCAGATGAATTTCTCCAGCCTTCGCTCGCTTCGACTTGGCAAGCAGGATGACAAAAATAATTTTGCATAAACTCCTATTCACCAATTATTTTAACGAGCACTCTTTTTCTACGTTTACCATCAAATTCTCCATAGAAAATCTGTTCCCATGGTCCGAAATCCAATCTGCC